>BNJS01000949.1_pt1 | contig 269176 bp, 310 predicted proteins | sample 8540461 | NCBI WGS metagenome assembly BNJS01 (sample SAMD00202454, study PRJDB9452) | human saliva metagenome | isolation source: human saliva | place: Japan | reverse complement strand
TTTCCATATTTCTCCTTACTTTCTACTAGTTCCCCGGAAATATGGAAACAAAGTTATATCTTAAAAAAATGAGCGAATTATGAGTGAATAAATAGTGTTTTTTTGTAGAGCCTGATTTTTTTCTAATAGATATTAGTCAACAATCCTTAAATACCTGAATAAGTCTCTACTAACAACTGAATCTTACGTAAAACTTCTTGCTTTTTCCGTTCACGCGCTCCCTGTCTACGAGAAGTTGGTGGAATAATCGAATCTAAATCAGTCCCACTGTTTTCAGCATAACCTCGTTGAATTGATTTGTCTATGAATAATTGGTAATCAGCTACAAGGTTCTCAGACTCAGCTAGGTCATGGATTGCGATTTTTCTTGCGTTCCTTGCCATATTCATAGAAAGCATTGATAACCCCATCATGGTCTTTCAATTTTTGCAAATCAGTGTCATTGATAAAGCCGATAACCAACTCTTCTTTGGCACGAATATCGATACTAGAACGAATTACACGACTAACTTCTGCTTTCATTACTTCTTTAGACTCAGAATTCTTCGATTTTTTTCAACAATCAATTCCAAAAATATGTCTTTTTCTAATGCAACCTTTCTCATTATTTCTTCGTTTGAGTGTTTATCACGGCTAAGATAAGAGTATTGAATTATCGTATAGTAGCACTGACCGTGAACAGGATATTCTTTTTAACCTTATCAATGCACTGTCAATAATATCAATCAGCCATTGCCGATGAGCATAAAGCGGAAATTCTCTTGTACGAAAAATCCCTTGCCGATCTTAAAAAATCATACTCTAAAATGCCTAATTCCAAGCAGATTTTTGAGGAATTTGAAAAACTGAACGAAAAAAAGAATACCCTTATGCAAGAGTATTCTTCATCAAAATCTGAGATGACCGAACTGTATCAAATCAGGAAAAACTACGAGAAATATATGAGGAAAGAGATGGAGGGGTGATTACTTTTTCATCTCTTTTTGGTTTTCATATATTAAATAACTATTCCTAATATCAATCCATTCATTACTTAAAGAACTATTTAGCTTGCGAAATATTCTTTCAGAAAGATTAATTTTTTTGACTCGAATACAGCATTTTCATAGAGTAATAGCACTTCTACTATTTGAGGTAAAAATCATGCTTGTTTTTCACTGAACGCTTTTTCATATCTGCTACATATTTCATTTATTTTCTCATATATATCTTCAGATGACTTTTTTTCAAAGAATGTAACTTAATAGCTCTATCAAAAAAAGGCTGCTGGATACTATAAAAACTTAATAACAACGAGGAGTAATCATCCATACCACTTATGAAAAGCTTTATAATAAAGAATAAAAAAGCAAGAACTGAAAATAAATAGTACGGAAACGACATTTTCTCTGCTATGCGAGAAGTAAACAGGGAATTTTCGTGTATGTTAGCCAATAACTTTATTTCCTCTTTTGATATAGAGGCATTACTGTAGTAAGGCTCGCTATTATAGTTTGGAATTCTTTTCTCATTAAAACTATTATCAATAAGTCCAACTTCTCTAATGCGATGTCCTTTATCAAAAAAAACACTTTTATAATATGATGACATATACTCGACCACTAAAATCACACCTGATATGACAAGGAAAATCTTAGCAGGAATAAATAATGTTATCCCCTGAAAAATGGCTAACGCAAATGCTATCGCACCAAAAATGTCTTGAGCTAAAAGCAAACCACTTAGACAAAAATAAAAATCTTTATTTTTGAGGATTATTTGCTAACATTTTTTCCATCCTCCGTTAATATCATACTTGCTTCATATAGAAACTCATTCCTATATGAAGCATTCGTTGTAATTGGCAATATATATTTGCCATGACAATTTCGCAACTTTTTACCAAATCCACAAATACACGGCATATGACCTCTATACTTATTGTTGTATACAATAAATACTATTTCCTTATATTGTTCCTTGGTCAACTTCAAATCATTTAAATAATAATCAAGCAACCCTTTATAGCCATGTTTCCTATCACCAAATGGATAAGTCTTATATTTTTTTCAAACCAATCCAAGGTGTATATAAAGGCATTCACAAACTTCTCAATAAAAGCTATAAAAGACGGATTTTCATTTAAGAAATATATCATTTCACCTATTGTTGCCAAACAAACATTACCATCTTGATAGATGTGTTCTATATGTTCTGGATAATCGTATACATAAAATTTTGGAATGCTATTTGGGAAGTTTTTTTGAACTGTGAGCTTAATATTTCTTTCGCCTTGAGCAATATGTCCATCATAATCCAAGGAGTATTTATATACCCCTTGGATTATGTACTCTATATCATTATCCACTATCGTTAATCTCGGTTGACTATCTAACAATTGCTTGATTTCATAGCTTAATCCATAACTCATACTACTTCTTCCAGGGTTTTGTAGGTGTAATTCTTGTAGGCGTTTCAAAGGTTTCTGCAAAGACTCTCGTGTTAATATCATTATGAATACTTTGTTTGAATTTTCGTTCATCCTCAATGTTCATAAAGTCATTTAATGCCGAAACCCATTTGCTCATATTACTCAACCTATTGTCTGTATATCGTTCGATAAGATTTTCTCTTAAATCAACTGGATTTAATATTTTGCCATCTTGCATTAGAGATATACTTCTATTGCTAAAGCCAACAATGAAAGCATTTACTATGTCTGAAACAGATAAAAACCATTCATTTTTTATACTGTCTGCAACTAATGCTGAAATTAGAATTGACGATGGCTTGTCTCCGCTCAATTTGCTTCTGTCATAATAAATATCTCTATGTCTTTTTGATAAACTGAACAGCTCTTTTGCAAACTTGATCTATAGTAATAGGTTGGTATTTTTTCTGCACTTGCAAACACCATCCTTATATCATACGGTAAATTATTGTATTGCTCTGATTTCATATCAGTACTTAAATGTCGATTACTAATTTCCAAAAACCAATCACCAAATCCAAGAGGATTGCTTGTAATCCAATCATAAACAGATAATTCTTTATTTGTTATAGCAACAGTTTTTTCTGCATTTGAATATGAAACTCCCGAGTTAATAATTTCGTTTTTTTTGTCGAAATATCTTCGTCAACTGATGGGACAATATCCAAGGAAAAGCCAACGCCATCGGCTACTTCTGCGTATTTTAGCGTCCAGCAGTTTCTATCTTCTTTTTCTAACTTATCGGAGTAAATTCCACTTTCTTTTATGCAATCCCCAACATCATTTTTTACACTTTTTGCATCAGTGTCTTCCTTTTTTCTTTTCAATATTGCCAATACATCTAAGTCATAATCATGCTCTTTACCATCGCGGTATGGGCGTATTGTTGTTCCTATCAAAAAAATGAACCCTGTGGATAAAAAAATCAGAATCCAAACCTTGTTCATCTAAATATTTTGATAAGGCAGCATACTTATCTCTGGCATTTTTCTCCATTGTTGGCGATAAGTCCAAATCATGTAACGAATTCAAGATATATTTATCTCTTTTTATCATAATTACCTCCTATATTTCTGCAATTCTCCTATTAATAAAAGCAACATCTTCTTCACTCAAAGCATATTTTCTATATAACTGATTGTCGATTTCTTCAATTGATTTATCCCAATCAATATCAGATGTTCTGCTAAAATTTTGCATTGGAACATATTCCCATGTTTCAGACTTATTACCTTGAGTTACTTTTAATATTGCTAATAAAATTCTGCAAAATTTAGTCTTTATATATTTAAGTAACGCTTCTGCTTCAAATTGACTATCAAACACACCAAAACCTATAAATGTTTGAGTTATTCCATCTCCTGGCATACCAAGCACGGGTTTACTAATCATTCTTGCAGGCTCATCTCCTAGCGTCCCCGATGCTCCATTAGAAAATGGAACAAATACTTTGTATTTATCAATCCAAATCTCATCCTCTACATATTTTTGGGGAATATATCTATATGCTCTAGCTCTTTTTATCAAACCTAATACTCTAATACTATTAGTTTCTTTTTTTTCTTCTGTAAAAGCATCTAACCTTTCCATTATTATCTGTCTAAATCGTCTGTCTTTACCATTGCTACCAATAATAGATCTATATTCAGGATAATCATTATATAGCAGATCTAAATTGAATTTGTTTTGACTATAAATTATAGTCCTGATACTATCTTGTTCCTCTCTCCAAACTTTGTTTCTAATTACATTTAATTCAGGATAACTAACAAACTTGCCGATTTTCCCAAATTCCACTCTAGAATCTCTATATGTTATAGCAATTCCTCCTGGAATGAGTATATCCTTAAATACTTTTGCACTATCGCTTTCAAAAAATGGAACCTTTAAATGCGGATCATTTAACATTTTTTTATTCCAATCTGACGGTGTTTTTCCTGCATCAAATAAAAATCTTGCAGGCGTAATTAGAATAGCTATATCTCCTATATTATATGATGTTTCCAAAAACATATGATATATTGGATCATCACTTGAACTTGTTCCTTGTGCCGACGCTTGATATGGCGGATTCCCAATTATAGCTCCAAATTTCACTGTTTTCTCACCTGCCTTAATTTCATCTTTCAATGTTATTTTACTAAAATCTTTTTTCTGCCTTAATAATCTACTTATCTTTTCATAATCTACTTCATCTTTATCATTTTTCACATCAATTAAATCATACGCATTGAACCATGCCGCAATATTTTCAACATTGATGTCTAATATCTCATAGAACCTTCTAGTAAATTCATATGCAACAGATGATGTCGGAATAGAGTAAATAATATCCCTTACATCTTCGTGTGAATATCCAAGTTCAGATGTCAATCTCTTATATAAGGAAACTGCATATTCTCCTGATTTGCTTGCTATATCAAGCAACTTATCTTGATTAGACACAATCTCTTTTAATCCCTCTTTAGGTAATAAGCCAACCATTTCATCGCACACCTTAGATGGTGTGATAACCTCTGATTCAGACATTCTATTAAACTTTTTGATAGATGTCATTGCTCTTGTAAGCGGCGCAACCGATTCATCACAAGCAAGCATTGAGATATTTTGTATCTTATAATCCAGCCTGCTACGCTTGAACGGATTCATTACCTTGCTTATCTTTTCAATGATGCCTTTATCTAAGAATAAATTCTTAGATAGCCTAATATTTTCATCCTTATCAATCACGCTTAAAATATCATCAAGTGAAGCCACTTTATCCTTTGTCAAGAAAGAAAAGAACAAAATCCTCTGATAATATGTTTAATCTGACCTTCTAATTTCTCTATTTCTTTATCGTTTTTTTCTTCAGTGTAATCCTTACTCTCCGCTTTCTCTTGATTTCCCTCCGAATTTTTCGACTTCCTCACCAGCTTCATCAATATCAAGTTCATCGCCTTCACCTTGGTTTTGGATCTATTGTAAGTCCCTTTTTAGAACTAAATTCTGCCTGTTGCTCAATGACTTCCCTAATAGTTTCATCATTTAATATCGACAAATCTACCGGAATATCCAAGACTTCATCCGATACACTTCTTTGATTGTTGTACTCACTGATTGCCTCTAAAATATTAGTCGCATCTACCTCCTTAATTTTTATTATGATTCATCATAATGACTGGAGATATTCTAAGTTCTTCGACAATTCTTTCCTTTAACTTGCTATTTCCATTTTCTTCTGTGTTGACATTATAAATTAGCGATTTTTGTTCCTGCATTCTAAACAACCTGTCAGGATCAAAAATCAACAAGTAGTGTCTGAGGTTTTTAAGTTCTCTTTAATAAATCCTTTTTTTCACTGGATAATGTCCTGATATATTGATTTTTGTAGTCTAAAAAAATAGACTGATCATATTCTTGTGGAGATGATGTGTCTTTAAAATAAAGCATAGTATCCCATTGTTCAACAGTAGAGCCGGTGAGCATTCTATTAACAGTTAGTGTTATAGTCTCCTTATTTAAGTCTTCACATTCCTTTATTTTATTCTTTATATCACTTGGTTTTTTATATATCTTTCCTGCATCAACTCCTGATATATTTATAATTTCATACTTACCAAGATTCTTAAAAGTGTCTTTTCGCTTACTTAAAAGTTCTTCCATGGCATCACAAGAGGCACAATACGGAAGTACCATTACCATATGACGGCACATCTTACCTTCTTTAATTTTGTCATAATCTAAGAAACCAAGTAGGTTCTCATCTTCTTTGCTACCATCTATAACTTGAAGCAATTCCAAAATCTCAGTCTCGTTTATGAATTTCTTATGCCCATTATTTTTCGCATCTTTTTTGATTGACTCAGGCTCAAATAGTTTGGAAAAAGCAAATGTAACGCCACTTCTTTTAAGAGCTTCCATTTTCTCACGAGAAGATTTGTTAGGATTAAATGCAAATCTAACCATTTGTGGAAATCCGTAATACGGATTATCCCATTCGTTAATATCATCCTTATTAAGATTATTTTTTTATCCCATTCTTCCTGCTCTTTTGACTATATCAGAGAATTGTACAAATGATATAATATCCTCTTTTTCAAACTCGCTCCCCATTAAAAATACGATATGGTGTACCAGACAGATGTAATCTAATCCTTGCGTTTATTTGTTTTAGTTCTTCCTCTGCTACATTTACATCAATATTCTCATCATCAAGTTTATTAATATTGGACTTGTCAGATTTTTCGTACCCAGCATTTTCTAAAATTTTTCCAAAAGATTCTGCTCTTGCTCCGAAATGAGTTTCGTCAATAACAAGCAAATCAATCTGTTCTTGGAAAAGTTCTCTATGCTTATCCTTAATTGCATCACCTTGTAAATCCTGCAAGGTTAAAAATATTACAACTTTTTTATTTTCTTCCCTATTTGCCTTAATGGCATTTTCGCTTGAAGCTAAATCATAAGCTTCTAAGAACACATACTCTGAAAAGTTGCCTGCTCCCTCAACAGTTTTTTTCCATTCATCTTTTACATCAGCTTTTGCCGATACAACCAAAACGATATTCGCAGAGATTTCTAATGCACAGCAAAGAGATGTAAAAGACTTCCCAAAACGCATAACAGCATACATAAGCAGGTTTCTTCTACCATTCTTTACAGCCCTAATAAAGCTATCTACAGCTGATTGTTGATTTGGTCTTAAAGTCCATTGTTCTCCTCTTTGATAATGAAAAGTCTGTGGAAGCCTATTCTTCGAACTATAATATTCATATTTACTTAAGTTTGCTTGATAACTTTCTTTTATATCTTCAATAGCACTATCAATATCACTCGTTTCAGCTCCCTTAAAAAATTCTCTACTGTAGTAGATACCATCTTCCAAGTCCTCAGGGTTCAGCCTTTTCTTATGCAAATCATTCTCAAGATATTGATGAATAGCATAATCTCTAAAATAAGTTTCTTCATCAATAACAGCTTTATTCTCATACTGTTTTTCAAGCTCAGGGAAGAATACTCTCCACTCGTTTAATCTTTGAGATACGGGTCTATATGTGTCGCCAACCTTTAGATAGTTCGGCACTGTATTTGTTGTAAAAGCATAGATATGAGGGTCTACACGACCGATTATAATTCTATCAAGCACATCTATTGCTTCTATTTTCATTTTATCCATCTAATTACCACCTTTATTTACTAAGTTTTGGAAAGTGTAAATTCTCTTTGCTCTCCAATCTTTTATAATACACAAGCATTTCTTTTCTTTTTCATGAAGTTCAAACAGTGCTACCTGTTTAAAAGGTTCTATTGCTTCTTCATACGGAATTGTATATGTAAGCCCATCCATCTGCCATAAATTCCACGAAATTATCTTTGCAATATTTATCAGTTCTCTCTCTGTTGGCTGTCTATTTAGCTTTCTTCCATATAATCGCAATACGAAGCAAGCAGATTTTCCCTTGCGATAAGAAGACTATCTCCTTGGAATTCAAATCCATATACGCTCTGAAAAGCTCTTTCAGACCATTTCAGCCATTCCGTATCACTGTCGGTATTTTCACACACAACTCTCATTTTCCTATCAAGCATACCTATTCTGTCTTTCAGCTCTAACGGTTGCCCAGAAACCGTGTCATATCTGCTAACTAAGTAAGGTGCTTCGCCACAAGTGATTTCCAGTCTTTTTTCATCAACATACTTTTGCCAAGTTTTATTCTTTTTATCCGGAAACTTGATTTTTTCTATGTTCGTTTCCCAACCTTTTTCAATTTCTCTATTAAATATATTTTCACACCCAAACCAAGCATTATCCACAAGGTTATTTTTGTGCATTGCAAACCCAGCTCGGAGTAAAAAAACTTCCGCTTTTTCCTTTTTGTTCTATTCCCTTGACTTTCTTTTGTTTTTAATATTCTCGGCTGAATAACACCTGAATTTTTACCGGTTATTAGCTCAAACAGAATCGGATAGTGCGAATTATACTCTTTACCCAAAGCTTCATAATCATCTGTTCCCCAGATGATATTTCTATTTGTTGTTCTGTCAACAAGAAGGATTTGGAGAACTTCTTTACTCCATTTCCCCTCATCTACATCTATCGTAAATGCCATTTATTCATCTTCCTTAACAATTTTTTTTCAATACATATCAAATCCCCAATATCTGTTCCAAGTTCTTCGCAAATTTTTCCGATAATTGTAAGCGATACGGCATCTCCCCTAACCATTTTCGAAATTGTAGTAGGCGATACCCCTGTTTTATCAATCAGGTCTTTTTTCTTCATATTCTTATCTATTAGAGTCTTCCAAAGTCCATTGTAATTGAATTTCATTTTTCTTTTTCCTCGCTCCATATATGTGGATTTTTTATCCATAGTATTATAACATATTCCTCACAATATTTCTATTCCATAAAAAGAACTTTTAGTACCATTCTAATCCAGCTAACTTCTCAAAGTAACTTCCACTTGCCCAACCGAAGTGGAAATTAGTCTAAAACGGATTTTTTTATGGTGGAATTAAGTGTGAGACGTTTGAGTTAGAAATGAGGGTCCACTATGACAAAAACATAAAACCTTACCCTTTCAGAACGTAATGATATTCAATTAGGCTTAGAGCGCGGTGAAACCTTCAAAGCTATCGGACAACTTATTCTAAAAAATCCGACTACTGTTTCCAAAGAAGTCAAACGAAACAGACAAGTTAGAGACTCTACCTCTAACAACCTTCCTTGCCCTCTACTCGCTAAGGCTCCCTTTGTCTGTAATGGGTGCCCTAAAAGAAGACAAAATTGTGGATTTAAAAAAATCTTCTACCTCGCTAAGCAAGCTCAAAAACAATACGAACAAACTCTTGTCGAAGCTCGTGAAGGAACTCCCCTCAATTCCAAGACCTTCTGGGACATGGACAAAGTCATTTCTGAGGGGGTTAAAAAGGGACAACACATCTATCATATCCTCAAAACTCATAACCTTGATGTCAGCTCCTCAACTGTCTATCGACATATCCGAAAAGGATACCTATCTATCGCTCCTATTGACCTAGTCAGAGCCGTTAAATTCAAAGAAAGACGGAAAAGTAAGCTACCTTCCATCCCTAAAGAAGCTAAAAAAGGACGTTCCTATGAGGATTTCCAAAACTATTTAGCACTGAATCAACTAGACTCTTGGCTGGAAATGGACACCGTTATGGGCAGGATGGGAGGTAAAGTACTACTCACCTTCAATTTATCTTTCTGTAACTTTATCTTCGCTAGACTTCTGGATAATAAAACTGCCCTTGAGGTTACTAAACACCTCTATGATATCAAGAACACCCTTCACCAAGCGGAGAAAGATTTCTGTCAACTCTTTCCTGTCATCCTCACAGATAATGGTGGAGAGTTTGCCAGGGTTGATGACATCGAAATGGATGTTCGAGGAGAGAGTAAACTTTTCTTTTGTGATCCTAATCGCTCTGACCAGAAAGGGAGAATTGAGAAAAATCACACACTAATTCGCGACATTCTACCTAAGGGAACTTCTTTTGACAACTTAACTCAGGAGGACATCAATCTAGTTTGTTCGCATGTCAACAGCGTCAAACGCGTTGCTTTGAATGGAAAGTCAGCCTATGAACTTTTTGCCTTTACTTATGGAGAAGAGATTCCTAAACTTCTTGGCATTTCTAAAATACCTGCAGAAGACGTCTGTCAGTCTTCTACATTACTCCAACATAAGTTCTAAAAACTAACCTAAAAACCCATTCAAACGTCTCACACTAACTTCCACCATAGCGGAACTTAATCTGAAACGCTTTCAGATGAGGGGATTTTGTGCGCTCTTTTTTTCGATTCCTTTCGGCTACAAAAGCGATGAAATCAAGCATTAGTAAACCAGTGGAACTTAGTTTGGGAATTTACCCCATTCTAATCCAAGTGATATTTCTCCACTATTGATTTGTTAATTTTATATGTGTACTCTAAATCTTCATCCCAGCATTCACTACCAATGGCTTTCATTGTCCTTAGTAGCTCATACATCTTCTGCCTTGAAAATGGCTGTTTGTTGTTTTTAAAGCCACGATATGTAGAATAACTTATACCTGCTCTTTCACAGATAACTCGCATATTAAAATTTTCCGACTGAACAATAAGCAATTCTTCTAAAGCAGAGTCATCACTGTCTGTTTTGCCTTTATAAGAAAAGTTCCACGCTAATCCCCTAAAATTAGCCTTTGTTTCATACTTAGAGTAATCGGAATAATCAAGTTTGCCTTTATTTATCAATTCAATCCATTCTTTATCACTAATCTCTATTTCTCTTACGGTAAGTTCGCAGTATTCATCATCTGCAAGATCATCTTTATGTTCCCTATAAAAGCGGTATGCCTCTGTAATACTTGCAGTTGTGAATGAAGGATCTTCTCCATCAACTGATATAATCGGATTCATATCACCAGGGAAATACTCCTAAATCTTTTTGACCAATAATACTAGTAACAAATCTCTGGAAAAAAATTATAATCAGTTTCTAGTATTTTTTTCGTTTTTTTCTACACTATTATTTAGCATTTTTAAAAAGCTGTTAGGGACTCTTTTTATCTGAATATAATTTAAAACTGATTCGAACTTTTTTTAATAATGTGACAAAAATCAATACCTCTAATATATGGTAAATTTACTATTTTTTTTATGTTTCTCAAATTTTTTTCCACCCAGGATAAACAGATGGATGATAAAATAGGGAGAAATGGTATAGATATTTCAAATCTATCAAAATCATCATTGGAATTATTTAGCTGATATAACATTTGTTTTAACTCTACAGTTTCCTGCAATAAAATCAAAAAAGATAATTCATCTAATTTTTTATCATCATCCAAATCCGCACCCCTATCTAATGTTTTTAATTAGCCAAACAAAAATTATTATATCATTTAAATTATACCACGAATCCACCCAAAAACGCCTTTAGATAATAAAATACCTAAAGACGTTTAGTTTTATCCTGCTACTTGTGTAGTTTCTTCTGTTTTCGCTTTCTTATCCTTCTTACTCGAACCAGTCAATCGGCGTTTACTATCTCGGATTGTATTCAAATCTTTGAGGAGTTGAGTCAGGTGTTCATTTTCAGAGTATGCTTCTGCACTGGCGGCGGTATAGCGCATAAAAAGGTCATAGATAGTTTAAAGTTCGGTACGGAGCTGTCTGATCTTGCCGACTTCCTTGGCAGACTTGGAAGCACGCGCCTTACTCTCCACTTGATCATATTCCTCTTGAGCGTTGACAACTGCCGTCAGCATAGGTGTCAGTCCTAGACTAGTAACTGCCCCATGATAGGGTGTTTCACTAAGCGTTTTGAGAAAGCTCTTGATTTCTGCCGTTTCCACATCATTGCTGTGCTTAGTGATGTCCTTATACTTGGCAAAGACTGGTTTCAAAGTTTCATGAGCTTCTTTGAGCTTGGCGTCCTTAATCTTAGCAAATCCTCTATGAAGGGTAAAGAGACCGACCAAGGCACTATCACGATTGCGATCGACTTCTGTCAGATTACTAGACTCTTTCGTCTCCACTGTCGCAAGCTGAGCTTGAAAAATCATCAAGCTTGGTCTTGAAGGGTTCCAAATGTTTGGCATACATGCCCTCATCCTTGTTTGCTTTGGAAAAAAGTTGCTAAACTTTGATGAGTATCCATCATCAAGCTTTCAAACTCACGGTTAGTAAAGTTGCTGTAACTAAGAGGGCGAATAGCGTATGTTTTTGTCATGATGATATCCTTTCTATTTAATGAATCATTTATTATCTTCTCTATCAAACCAAGACTGGATTAGTTCTGAAAGATAGATCTGTTTTTACAATGCTTCCTTGCCTATGAGGTTGAATCAAAGGTCTATCCTTAAATACAAAGACTTGAAACAATGCACAGACCAAAAATAGAAGCCCCCATAAAGGAAGTGTCGATAGCATACTCTCCTCATCATCTTTAACTTTCTTCATCAATTTTTCTCCTTTAAGTTGATACATCCATTCTAACAGTTTCCCAAAAACATTTTTGACCTTCATCTTCTTAACTGTCATTATTTCCATCTAAAACGTACTTTTCAGGAAAAATCAGACATTTCCAAAATAAAAAATCCCTATCTGACTAGATATACACTCCGTCCATCAGATAGAGACTCTTACTATTTATAGATTTTAACTTTTCTAGCTTTAGAATACATCTAAACTTTAGGGAAGATGACTATTCGAAAGTTAGAAGACCTCAAAACTTTCTCAGATAAGCTATTCGAAACCTAGAATGCTTTTTAAATTTATGGAATTACGCTTATTCTAAACCTAGAATACATATAAACTTTAGGATAAAGAGACCTGTTCTAAGCTTTCGAAGACCTATTTACTTTCTATTCCTTATCAAAAAACAATCCATTCCCCTTTTCTCCTCCAAAAATATGGTATAGTAGAAATATACTATCTATGAGGAGTTTACATGTCACAGGGATAAACAAATGAAAGCTGTTTCTCCCCTTTTACAGCAAGTTATCAACATCTCATCGATTGTCGGTGGGGTTGGGAGTTTGATTTTTCTGTATTTGGGCTTATCAGGCTGGGATTTTTACAATCTAAGGAAACCCTCTCTGCCTTTATCCAGCAGGCAGGCATCTGGGGAGCCTACTCTCTTTATCTTTTTTTACAGATTTTTACAGACTGTCGTCCCTATCATTCCAGGAGCCTTGACCTCGGTGGCAGGGGTCTTTATCTACAGGCACATCATCGGGTACGATCTACAACTATATCGGAATCGTGATTGGCTGTGCCATTATCTTTTATCTGGTGCGCCTCTATGGGGCTGCCTTTTGTCCAGTCTGTCGTCAGCAAACGTACCTACGACAAGTATATCGGCTGGTTGGATAAGGGCAATCGCTTTTCGATCGTTTCTTTATCTTTTATGATGATTTGGCCCATTAGTCCAGCCGACTTTCTCTGTATGCTGGCTGCCCTGACCAAGATGAGCTTTCAAGCGCTATATGACCATCATCATTCTGACCAAACCCTTTACTCTCGTGGTTTATACCTACGGTCTGACCTATATTATTGACTTTTTTCTGGCAAATGCTTTTGACACATAAAAAAATCCGTTTGGTTTCCCAAAGCGGATTTTTGTGCTTTATTTTGAAACTTCTTTTGCAAGGACAAAGTTTCCCAAGTGTAGCAGAACCATTTTCTGCAACTGCTGGAGTCACGATATAGTCACGCACATCTGGCACTGGTAGGTAACCATTGAGAAGAGATGTAAATTTCTCACGGACACGGTCCAGCATGTGTTGTTGAGCCATGACCCCTCCACCAAAGACAATCACGTCTGGGCGGAAAGGTCACTGTCGCATTAACCGCAGCTTGAGCGATGTAGTAGGCTTGAACATCCCAAACAGGGTTGTTGAGTTCAATATTTTTCCCCACGTACACCTGTACGAGCTTCCAAACTTGGACCAGCGGCATAGCCTTCCAGACATCCCTTATGGAAAGGACAAACACCCTTAAACTCTTTTTCAATATCCATTGGGTGTCTAGCTACATAGTAATGGCCCATCTCAGGGTGACCCGCACCACCGATAAACTCACCACGTTGAATGACACCTGCACCGATACCTGTACCGATTGTGTAGTAAACCAAGTTTTCAATACGGCCACTCAGCATTGTTACGGGCAACCACTTCACCATAGGCAGAGCTGTTTACGTCTGTCGTGAAGTACATTGGTACGTTTAAAGCGCGGCGAAGGGCACCGAGTAAGTCCACATTTGCCCAGTTTGGTTTTTGGAGTCGTTGTGATAAAGCCATAGGTTTTTGAGTTTTTTTATCAATATCAATCGGACCAAATGAACCAACTGCAAGACCAGCAAGATTATCGAAATTTTTGAGAAGAACTCAATGGTTTTATCGATTGTTTCGATTGGAGTTGTTGTTGGAAATTGTGTTTTTTCTACAACGTTAAAGTTTTCATCACCGACAGCACAGACAAACTTTGTACCGCCCGCTTCCAAGCTTCCATATAATTTTGTCATGATAAACCTCTTGTTTTTATTTTCTTTATTATAGCATATTTCGAAAGTCTAAATTTCTCTATTTTTTAGATTTTCCTCTGTAAATCTTACCATTCAAGCAAAAACGAACAAACATGTCATTTGTTCGTTTTCATTTTGAGAGGGAATATTGTACTCAATGAAAATCAAAGAGCAAACTAGGAAGCTAGCCGAAGGTTGCTCAAAGCAATGCTTTGAGGTTGTAGATAAGACTGACGAAGTCAGTTACATATATCTACGGCAAGGCGAAGCTGACATGGTTTGAATTTGATTTTCGAAGAGTATTAGATTTTCACTTCGATCACAGCATCCCCCTTAGCAACTGAACCTGTTGCGACTGGAGCTACTGAAGCGTAGTCAGCTGTATTTGTAACGATAACCATTGTTGTATCATCAAGACCAGCTGCAGCGATTTTGTTTGAATCAAATGTTCCAAGAACATCTCCTGCTTTCACCTTGTCACCTTGAGCAACTTTTGCTTCAAAACCTTCACCGTTCATTGTTACAGTGTCGATACCAACGTGGATCAAGACTTCAGCACCATCAGTTGTTTTCAAACCAAAAGCGTGTCCTGTTGGAAAGGCAATTGAAACTTCAGCATCAGCAGGTGCATAGACCACACCTTGGCTAGGTTTCACAGCGATACCTTGTCCCATAGCTCCACTTGAGAAGACTGGGTCATTGACATCAGCAAGAGCTACAACGTCACCGACGATAGGAGTTACAAGTGTTTCATTTGAAGAGCTGCTGGAATGTTACCAGTTGTTTCTTCTTGGACCAAACGTTCTGTCTCTACTTCAGTAGCAACTTCTTTTTCATCCTCATAACCAAACATGTAAGTAAGAGCAAAACCAAGGGCAAATGATACAGCTACCATAAGAAGGTATAGTGGAAGTTGTCCATTACCAGCATAAAGCATTGTACCAGGGATGATAGTGATACCACTACCAGTACCAGCAAGCCCAAGGATTGAAGCCAATCCACCACCGATTGCACCAGCAATCAATGAAAGGAAGAATGGTTTACGGAAGCGCAAGTTCACCCCGAAGATAGCAGGCTCTGTAATACCGAGGAAGGCAGAAAGAGCAGCTGGGAAAGCAAGTGTTTTCAGTTTTGGATTTTTCGTTTTAACACCAACCGCAACAGTCGCAGCACCTTGAGCTGTCATAGCCGCAGTGATGATAGCGTTGAATGGGTTAGCATGGTCAGCAGCAAGCAATTGAACTTCAAGCAAATTGAAGATGTGGTGCACACCTGACACGACGATCAATTGGTGAACCCCACCAATCAAGAAACCACCGAGACCAAAATGGCAAGCCAAGAATTGCTTTTTGTACCGACAAGAATATAGTTTTTCAACAACGTGGAAGACTGGTCCGATGACAAAGAGTCCAAGGATAGACATGACCAAAAGTGTCACGAATGGTGTTACCAAGAGGTCAATCACATCTGGAACAACCTTGCGGACAGCTTTTTCAAATTTAGCTCCGACAACCCCGATGATGAAGGCTGGAAGAACTGAACCTTGCAAACCAACAACAGGGATGAAACCAAAGAAGTTCATAGCTGTTACTTCACCACCTGAAGCGACTGCCCAAGCATTTGGAAGTGAGCCAGAAACAAGCATCATACCAAGAACGATACCAACGGCAGGATTTCCACCGAATACGCGGAAGGTTGACCACACAACCAAACCTGGCAAGATGATGAAGGCTGTATCTGTCAAGATTTGTGTGTAAGTTGCAAAGTCACCTGGAAGTGGCATTTCAAGAGCGTTGAAAAGACCACGCACCCCCATGAAGAGACCTGTCGCTACGATAACTGGGATGATTGGAACGAAAACGTCACCGAAAGTACGGATAGCACGTTGGAACCAGTTCCCTTGTTTCGCAGCTTCTGCTTTCATGTCATCTTTAGATGATGTTGGCAAACCAAGTGCAACAACCTCATCGTACATTTTGTTAACTGTACCTGTACCAAAGATGATTTGGTATTGACCTGAGTTAAAGAAAGCACCTTGAACTTTTTTTCCAAGTTCTCAATCACTTCTTTATTAATTTTCCCTTCATCTTTGACCATGACACGAAGACGAGTCGCACAGTGAGCTACACTGTTGACATTTTCACGTCCGCCCAAGGCATCGATGACTTTTTTTGCAATTTCCTGATTGTTCATTTGCAAAAATCTCCTTATATAAAATTTTGTTCTTGTTTGAAAGCGATTTTATTCGCCCTACGACTATTATTTTTATCATGTTTTAGAAATATGTCAAGCGTTTTGCAGAAAAAATATTCTATCCACTTAGTAGACACGCTTTAGATTGATTGTTTTTGATTGTTTTAGCAGGCATTCCTTAAAAAATAAGTTTAAAATCTTGGTTAAAAGAGTTTTGTTTCATTATCTTTCATGTTTTCGTGAAAATTTGATTGATTTCCTGCATTTATTTTATGATAAACGTTTGACAGTTTTTTCTCTTTTTTAACATAAAAAGCTTGCATTTTTTATCGAAAACGGTTACTATTAAATGTGATAAGATTTTTGGAGGAATGAATGAATGGAATGGACAACTGAGCGTCGTTACAGACTTTATCAAGATTGGACGCAAGAAGAAATTAAGAATATTAAGGAAAATATGGCACAATCTCCATGGCATACTCATTACCATGTTGAGCCAAAAAAACAGGACTTCTCAACGACCCAAATGGCTTTTTCTTACTTTTGATGGGAAGTGGGTTGTTTTTTATCAGAATTTTCCTTTTGGTGCAGCCCACGGTTTGAAATCTTGGATGCAATTGGAAAGTGATGATTTAGTTCACTTTAGAGAAACTGGAGTCAAAGTTTTGCCTGATACTCCATTAGATAGCCACGGTGCCTACTCTGGTTCTGCCATGCAGTTTGGCGATAACTTGTTTCTATTTTATACAGGAAATGTCCGTGATGAAAAACTGGATCCGTCACCCTTACCAGATTGGGTGCTTTGATGGACAAGGATGGCAAGATTACGAAGATTGACAAGATCTTGATTGACCAGCCAGCAGACTCTACTGACCACTTCCGCGATCCGCAAATTTTTTTAACTTCAAGGGTCAATATTATGCCATCGTCGGTGGACAGGACTTGGAGAAAAAAAGGCTTTGTCCGTCTCTACAAAGGCTGTTGACAACGACTACACAAACTGGCAAGAAGTTGGCGACCTTGACTTTGCTAACGACCGTACTGCCTATATGATGGAATGCCCAAATCTGGTCTTTGTAGGGGAGCAACCTGTCCTTCTCTACTGTCCACAAGGTTTGGATAAGAAAGTTCTAGACTACGACAATATCTATCCAAATATGTATAAGATTGGGGCTTCCTTTGACCCTGAAAATGCCAAAATGGTAGATGTGTCTCAACTTCAAAACATGGACTATGGTTTCGAAGCCTATGCAACTCAAGCCTTCAACGCTCCTGATGGACGTGCTCTAGCTGTTAGCTGGCTTGGTTTGCCTGATGTTTCTTACCCTTCTGACCGTTTTGACCACCAAGGAACCTTCTCTTTGGTCAAAGAACTCACTATCAAAGACGGCAAACTCTACCAATACCCAGTCGTAGCTATCAAGGACCTTCGTGCTTCTGAAGAACCTTTCTCAAACCGTGCCCAAACCAAGAACACTTACGAACTCGAACTCAACTTGGAAGCCAATAGCCAGAGCGAGATTGTCCTACTTGCTGATAAAGAAGGCAAGGGACTTTCCATCAACTTTGATCTTGTAAATGGTCAAGTGACAGTGGATCGTAGCCAGGCTGGTGAACAGTATGCCCAAGAATTTGGAACAACTCGCTCTTGCCCTATCGATAATCAAGCCACTACTGCTACGATTTTCATCGATAACTCTGTCTTTGAAATTTTCATCAATAAAGGAGAAAAAAAGTATTTTCCGGTCGTGTCTTCCCACATGCGGACCAAAAATGGTATCCTGATCAAATCTGGAAACCCAGCTGGAACTTACTATGAATTAGATTATGGTCGCAAAAACTAACTGATGTCGCAAAACTTGCAGGCGTCAGCCCTACTACCGTTTCTCGGGTTATCAATAAAAAGGGTTATCTCTCTGAGAAAAACCATCCAAAAAAAGTCAATGAAGCTATGCGGGGAATTGGGCTATAAGCCCAACAACCTAGCTCGTAGTTTGCAAGGAAAAATCAGCTAAATTAATCGGCTTTGATTTTTCCCAAATATTTCCAATGTTTTCTATGCAGAATTGATTGATAAGCTGGAACACCAACTCTTCAAAAAAATGGGTTATAAGACCATCATCTGCAACAGTGAGCACGATTCCGAGAAAGGAACGCGAATACATCGAAATGTTGGAAGCCAATCAGGTAGACGGCATCATTTCTGGTAGTCACAACTTGGGAATCGAAGACTACAATCGCGTGACAGCGCCGATTATTTCCTTTCGACCGAAACCTATCGCCAGACATTCCAGTCGTTTCCTCTGACAACTATGCTGGTGGGGTTCTAGCCGCCCAAACCTTGGTCAAGACAGGCGCCCAGTCTATCATTATGATTACAGGGAATGACAATTCCAATTCGCCAACTGGACTGCGCCACGCTGGTTTTGCATCTCGTACTCCCAAAAGCTCCTATTATCAATGTTTCCAGTGACTTTTTCTCCTGTCAGAAAAAGAAATGGAAATCAAGAATATCTTAACTCGACAAAAAGCCAGATGCCATTTTTTTGCTTCAGATGATTTGACAGCTATTCTGGTCATTAAAAATCGCTCAAGAATTGGGCATTTCTGTCCCAGAAGAGCTCAAGGTCATCGGCTATGATGGGACCTACTTTATCGAAAATTACTACCCTCAACTGGCTACTATCAAGCAACCCTTGGAAGAAATTGCCTGCCTCACCGTTGACCTCCTCTTGCAGAAAGATCGAAGGCAAGGAAGTCGCGACAACAGGTTACTTCTTACCAGTTACTCTATTACCAGGAAAAAAAGTATTTAAGCACAAGAAAAACTCAGACCAATTCGTCTGAGTTTTTTTATGATCTTAAGTTTTCGAGATAACGTTGAGCTGTTTCTAGGTTAAAGGTTTTATCTGCGATGAGGAGCTCGACCAGGGGAGCTACCTCGGATTCACTAGCACCTGCGAGAAGTGCTAAGGATTTGGCCTGCAATTTCATGTGTCCTTGCTGGATTCCTGTACTCACCAAAGCTTTCAGGGCCGCAAAGTTTTTGGGGCAAGACCAATAGACACGATAATCTGGGATAATTCTTTGCAGAAGGATTTCCCAGTAGTTCATGACTGAAAAAAACTACACGGGGGTTGAGACCGATAGAGCCACCCTTGGTTGCTACAGGCATAGGGAAGAGTCATTTGACCAACCAATTCTTCTCTTTCAAGGTCCAGCGTCCATTGACTAAGACCTTGGTAGCGCCCGTCTCGACTGGCAAAAAGCATGGGCCCCTGCTTCAATGGCACGCCAATCATTCCCAGTGGCAATCAAAATGGCATCAATACCATTAAAAAAATCCCTTTATTATGAGTAGCAGCTCGATAAGCATCAGCCTGCGCAAACTGGCTAGCTAACGCAATTTTCTCCGCAATTTCCCGTCCTTGATCCTTTTGGCGGCTCAAGTAGCGAAAGGCGATGCGGCAACTTGCCGTCACCAGAGAATCTGTCGCGTAGTTGGACAGGATTCCCATGAGACTCTGTCCCTGACTAAGTTCTTCTAAGACAGGCTTCAAGGCTTCCAACATGGTGTTGAGCATATTGGCTCCCATGGCTTCCTGGGTATCGACATGAAGATAAACGACTAGAAAGTCTGTTTCGCTTTTGAGCTGTTCTACATGTAAATCACGCGCCCCACCCCCGCGTTTAACAATGGAAGGATAGGCTTGATTGGCAAGTTCCAAGAGTTCTGCTTTCTTGCTGACAATCTTCTCTTGCGCTAGCTCTGGATCATCAACTTGATAAAGAGCTACCTGCCCAATCATCTGGCGCTCATGTACTTGAGCAGTAAAGCCACCTGCTCGCTTGATGATTTTGCTGGCATAGCTTGCTGCAGCAACCACTGAGGGTTCTTCTGTCACATAGGGAACTGTATAGTCTTGCCCATTCACCAAAAGTTCTGGAATGATAGAATAAGGCAGAGAAAAAGTTCCCACTACATTCTCACTCAGCTGGTCCGCCACAGTCACACTCATCTGTTCATCCTGCTCCAGACTCCTTTGCTTCTCAGGACTAAGGAGCGCCTGAGCTCGCAACAACTCAAGACGCTCTCGGTATGATTTTTTAGAAAATCCATTCCAACTTATCTTCATTATTTTTCAACCTTGCTATAACGGCGTTGGTGATCCACAATTTCCACCAAGGCAAAAATCTTGATTTTTCATAGCCAGCAAACTGGGCAGAGTTTGTTTCATCCAAGTCTACTTCCTCAAAGAAGACCTTTTCGTATTCTGCGACAGACAGGGCAATTCGTTGGTTGAGCTTGTTCAAACGTTCTTTATCTAGATAAGCTTCATAACCTTCAACCAATTCACCACTGAAGAACTCAGCCACAGCACCGCTTCCGTAACTATAAAGGGCAATTTTATCTCCAGCCTTCAGGCTATCTGTATTTTCCAAGAGAGACAAAAGTCCAAGGAAAAGTGAACCTGTGTAGATATTCCCCACCTTTTGACTGTAGAGAATAGACTGGTCAAAATGCTTTTGCAAGAGGTCTTTTTTCTCTTGGGGCAGGCTCTTATCCATAATTTTTTTCAAGCCTTTTAAAGGCTAATTTAGGATAAGGCAAGTGGAAGCACACAGCCGCAAAAATCATCTAAGGTAAGCTGGTAGCGTTTTTTTGGTATTCAAGCCAAGTCGTTTTCAAACTATCCAAATATTGTTGGGTAGAATAGACACCATTTACATAAGGGGTTGTTGAGTAATTTGGACGCCAAAAGTCCATGATATCACGGGTTTGAGCGACATTGTCATTATTAAAGGCCATAATGCGTGGATTTTGTGTAATCAACATAGCCACACTTCCAGCACCCTGAGTTGGTTCTCCTGGAGTTTCAATACCGTATTTGGCAATATCACTGGCAATGACCAAGACCTTGGACTCTGGAGAATTTTCCACATGCAATTTGGCATAATGAAGGGCCGCTGTCGCTCCATAGCAAGCTTCTTTAATTTCGAAAACTACGAGCAAAAGGGCTGGATGCCCAGCAAGCCATGCACAAAGACGGCTGCAGCCTTACTCTGGTCAATTCCTGACTCAGTCGCCACAATGACCATATCGATTTCTTGCTCTTTCTTGCTCAGTTAAAAATAGAGTCACTTGCACTGGCCGCCAAGGTCACGATATCCTCAGTTAGGGGCGCAATACTCAATTCCTTGAGTAAGAGTCCTTTGCTTAATTTTTTTCAGGGTCAATACCCTCGCTTCTGCTAAGTCTTGTAATTTCAAGACATATTGACTGGTCGCAAAACCAATCTTATCAATACCGATTGTCATATTTACCTCTGTTTTATCATTCATGTAAAAAATCGTTCTATACTATTTTATCACAAATAGCAATAAAAGAGAGAAAAAAGGCTTGATTCACCAAAGCAAGTCCCTTATTAGTCTAACCATTATACTGTTTTTCGTAAGTGAGAATAAAGTCTGAGAATCACTGTTCCGCTAGCCATTCCAATAGAAATCACCAAAGCCAACATAACAACCAAGGTTGCACTAGCAATGGCATGACTGTAATCTCCCGTCACAAAAAAGGCAGTTGTTTGATAAGAAAGATAACCCGGAACCAGAGGTGCCAAGATGGCTAAGATAAAGACCACAGCAGGTGTCTTATAAAGAATACTTAAAATCTGGCTGACACAAGAACCGATAATGGCTGCAATAAAAGTAGCCACAATAACATTGGTCGGTTCCTTGAGCAAGAGATAGATTAGCCAGACAGCCATACCCAAAATCCCTCCAGGTAAGAGCATAGAGCGTTGCACATTGAGTACAATTAAAAAAGTGATAATAGCAAGAAGACTTGCTACTGCTTGTAATAAAAAGGTTGTTAGTGTCATATTAATTCATCAATACCAAGGCGACAGAAGTTCCTGCCCCTAAAGCTAGGGTAATGAGTAGAGATTCAAACATCTTACTCATACCAGAGTTTATATGGTTAGTCATAATATCACGAACCGCATTGGTCAAGGCAATACCTGGTACAAAAGGCATGACCGCACCAGCTATAATCAAATCTGCAGTTGAAGGAAAACCTGTGTAGCGAGCCCAAAACTGGGCAATCATCCCAAAGACAAAGGCTCCAGCAAAGGCTGTCACAAAAGGAATTCGGATAAACTTCTCCACATAGAGAGAAAAGGCAAAACCGAATAAGGTAGCCACTCCTGCCCCGAGTGCGTCATAGATATTTCCACTAAACATAACTGAAAAGAAAGGGGCACTAAAGGTCGCAGCCAGAGTTACCTGCAACTTGGTATAGGGAAGGGGTTGAGCTTGCAAAGTCGTCAATTGTTTGAAGGCTGTCTCTAAATCAATCTTTCCTCCTACCAACTGACGAGAAATCTGGTTCACATCGCAGACTTTTTCAATGTTATAAGAAGAGGAAGTCACGCGCTTCATACGCGAAATATTGGTATTTTCAATAGAGAAAAAAAGATTGCGGCAGGCATGGCAAGAACATTGCAATCCACAATCCCCTGCGAATGTGCAATCCGAATCATGGTATCTTCTACACGATGAATCTCTGAACCACTTTTGAGAAGAATGGTTCCTGCTAGCATAATCACATCGATGACGGCATTTAATTCTTTTGACTCTTCCATGCTTGCCTCCTTTTATCAACTCCCTCTATTCTATCACAAATCTGGAGTCAAAAAAAATCTTTGCCATGAAATCATGACAAAGATTCGTTTAATCACGAGAATTTTCGTGGTTTCCTTCACTACTTGATTGAGTAGTAGCAGTGCATTCCCTCGTTGATTTCCTTGTTGGTTCCCCTGACTTGGTGTTGTGGTAGAACCTTGGTTTCCATGTTGGGACTGGTGCTGATGATGACGTTGACGACGGTGTTTTTCGGTCTGTAGATTGAAATCTTGACACGCGTCTTCGTCAAATCAACCTTTTTCACCTGCTTTTTGGACTCTGTTCAACGACTGTACCTTCAGCAGTTCCAGCGGGAGCTGTCGACACTTCTACAACTTCAATATTGGCTTCTTTAATACCGACAATTTGAACGAGATTGTTTTTAGTAAATTCAAGACTAGATCCTGTATAACTTGGCATAACAACGCTGGTTACTTTTTTAGCAACTGTTAAGGTAATCGTTGATGCCTTGCTCAAATCATAGGTTGTTCCGGCAGCTGGACTCTGTCTGAGAACAGTTCCTGCTTCACTCTCACTTGATTCTTCTTCCTCAATCTTAATGAGATTTTTCAGGAACCTTCTTCTGCTTGAGTTCTGCGATAACATCTGTTGATTTACGGCCGATATAATTGCTCAATTGGAAAGATTGCTTGCCTGATGAGACAACCAAATTGATTTTCGTTCCTTCTTTTCGACCAGTTCCAGCGCCAGGATCTGTACGGATAATCCGCCCTTCTTCCACCTTTTCACTAGCCTCTGTTTTCTCTTCACCGATCTCAAAATTGGCTTTCTTGAGAGTTTCCTTGGCCTCCGCAACTGTCTGACCTGTCACATCTGGAATGGCAATGGTTGCAGGAGTTCTAGACAAAATCCAAATAAGAGAAGCTGCCACTAATACAATGCTGGCCAACAAAATCATATAGCGAACTCTAAATTTCCGTTTCTTAACAGGCTTGCTTGCATAATTGTCTTCTGAAACCTGCTGACTCGGCTTCGCAGTCTGTGGCTTCGGACTCTGTGTTTGTACCTTAGGAATCGAGGTCAAGGTACTCTGAGATACTTTTGGTAGAGTCTTGGTGTCCGCCTTAGTCGCATCGTCAAAGACCAGCTTTGGTTCATTGCGACGATTATAAGACAAACTACTAGACAAGTCCACATACATCTCAGCGACTGATTTATAGCGATCTGTCAATTTCTTGGCAGTTGCCTTGATAACAACATTTTCCAAAGCCTGAGGCACAGATGGATTTTCAGCTATAACCGATGGCAATGGTTTCTGGAAATGCTGGAGGGCGATAGTCACCGCGCTATCCCCGTCATAAGGGATATGGCCTGTCAGCATCTCATAGAAGATAATCCCCATGGCATAAATATCACTCTGTACAGTCGCCTTTAGAACCACGCGCCTGCTCTGGTGACAAGTAATGAACTGACCCCAACATTGAGTTTGTCTGAGTCAGACTAGTCTCAGCAAAAGGCTACTGCAATCCCAAAGTCTGTGACCTTGGCAGTTCCCATCTGGGGTCAAAGAGGATATTTTGCGGTTTTAAATCTCTGTGAACAATTCCTCGAGTATGGGCTAAACGCATAGCCAGAAGGATTTGTCCCATGATACGGACGGCTTCTTCATTAGAGAGAGGATGGTGTTCCTTGATATAGCGTTTGAGGTCTAGCTCAGCAACATACTCCATTGCAAGATACTGTTGACCGTCTTCCTCACCAATATCTGTTATCCGAACGATATGAGGATGGTCTAGATCTGCCATAGCTCTCGCTTCACGCTGAAAAACGAGCTACAGCTATCGGGTCCGTCTGGTAGTTGGTCCTCAGAACCTTCACTGCCACTTCTTCTCCGTCTAGAATTAAATCCTTGGCCAAATAGACATCTGCCATGCCTCCTCGGCCAATCTGTTTCACAATCCGATAGCGTCCGGCAAAAATCTTGCCGATTTGGATCATTCTGCATCCTCCTCGTTCATAGAAACAAGGGCAACCGTAATGTTGTCTAAACCTCCTGCATTGTTAGCAAAACGCACAAGCGTCGCTGTTTTATCTGCCAAAGGAATATCACTGGTTACAATATCACAAATCTCACTACCTGAAATCATATTTGTCAAGCCGTCACTATTAAGTAGGAGATAGTCTCCCAGCTCAAGGGTAATCATTCCAAAAATCAGGCTGAATTTCATCTTTTTGACCGATAGACTGGGTAATAATATTTTTTTCTGTGGATGGCTAGCTGCTTCTTCTGGCGTCAATTGACCTGCCTTAAGCAATTCATTGACCAAAGGAATGATCGCTCGTTAACTGGTGGTACTCTTCCCCACGAATCAAAACCGATACGAGAATCTCCAATATGGGCATAGATAGCCTGATTGCCAATAATAGCAACAGCCTCAAGAGTTGTTCCCATTCCTTTATAGGCATCATCTTGTCCAAGTTGATGAATCTTTTTGATTTTTCAATTTCTAGGTAATTGGCGAACCATTCACGCACTTCATTGACTGTATCGATCTGGGTATCAACCCAAGCTATACCTAGGTCTGTTACCGCCATTTCACTAGCGATATTCCCTGCACGATGACCTCCCATCCCATCAGCTAAAAATAATCATAGTACGCCCAGCTCTATTGACATAGTGGTTGACATAGTCTTGGTTATTTGTTCGTTTCTGACCAACATCTGTTAATAATGAAATTTCCATGTGTCAGTTCCTTCCTAATCCGATATCTTGCGAAATTGACTGATGAAGAATCCATCACTTCCATACAATTCAGGTGTAATGAGGATACAGCCGTCTTTCACGATATCCTTACATTCATGTTCTAGTTTTACCTGTTCGAACTCAGGATGACTTTCTAAAAAAACGCCTCAACGACTTGAAAAATTCTCCTCTGAGACAATAGTACAGGTACTATAAGTTATTATACCACCTTTTGCCTAGTGTTTGACAAACACTACCTAATATTTCTAGCTGAATTTCCTGCAAGGACGCGAAATCTGCCGTTTCTTTATTGTATTTGATGTCTGGTTTTCGTCTTAAAAGTCCAATCCCAGAACAGGGGGCATCCACCAAAATCTTATCAAATGAATTCTGACCCAAAAAAACTCATGCGCCTTTCTGGCATCCAATTTTTTTGCCTTTGAACCCGATCTGCAACTCCCTAAACGTTGGGCATTTTCTTGGATTAAGTCCAACTTGTGATCGTACAAGTCCAGAGCAGTAACCTGACCTGTCGTAAGATAAGAGGCAATATGGGCTGTTTTCCCACCTGGAGCTGCACAGGCATCAAGCACTCGCTCATCTCCCTGCAAATTCAAAGTTGGCGCAACCAGCTGACTAGACTCGTCTTGGATGGTTATGGCTCCATCCGCAAACAAATCATGGCTAGCAAAATGTCCCTGTTCCTTAACCAGACCTGAAGGAGACAAGGATGAATCACTGGCCTCCAACAAGGCTTGGATTTCCTCTTTTCGACTTAAGTCAGTCACACGAATACTGGCTTTGTTACGCACCAAGAGACTTTCAAAAATAGCCTGCGCTCGCTCTTCTCCGTATTCTTCCTTAAGTTTAGACACCAGCCAAACCGGAAGGGAATAGGCAATGGAATCACGCTTGTTTTTTCGCTTAATGCTGGCAATATCTGGCCAGCCTTCACGCAGGATACGGCGAAGGACTGCGTTAACCAATTTTTTTCACTGCCCTTTTTACGGACTTTTGGCCAATTCCACCGCTTCATTGACCACAGCATGGTCTGGAATCTTATCCAGATAGCGGAGTTGGTAGGCACTCATGAGAAGAAGAACATAAAGCCAGCTGTCTAACTGATCTCTATCTTCAATAAAGTGGGATAGATACCATTCCAGAGTCAGTTTACGGGCTACTGTTCCGTAGACAATCTCTGTCACCAAACCCTTGTCTGCTGCTGAAAGTTGACTTCCCTTGAGATGCTTATTTAAGGCGATGTTTGAGTATGCCTGATTAATAAAAACATCCTCTAATCACTGCTAGAGCTAAACTTCTAGCCGTTTCTACTTTAGTCACCAAATCGTTCTCCTACAGTCAATGTGCGCCCAACTCCGTTGAGGAAGGAAGCAATGTCCATCTTAGGTTTACCAGCTGGCTGCACTTGTTTAAGAGAAAGGGCTCCTTCTGCCGTTGCGACAAGCAATTCTTTCTTGCTGATAGAGAGAATCTCACCTGGATTTCCCTGACCTTCTACTGGTAGGGCTTCATAAATCTTAAAGCGGTCGCCCTTAAGGAAAGTATGGGCAACAGGCCACGGATTCATTCCACGGATTTGGTTAAAGAGTTGACGATTGCTTTTATTCCAGTCCAGTTTTTCTTCCTCTGGCTTGATATTTGGCGAGAAGCTAACCTGACTTGGATCCTGCGGTTCAGGTTGGATTTCCCCAGCAATGTAGGCAGGCAAAGTGTCCAAAAGCAAATCACGACCAACTAGCGCCGATTTTTCAAACAAGGTACCGACATTGTCCTCATCCATAATCGGAATACTGCGACGAGAAATCATATCTCCTGCATCCATTTCCTTAACCATTTCCATAATGGTCACACCAGCTTCCTCATCCCCTTGAATCAAGGCATAATGGATAGGCGCACCACCACGGTGTTTTGGAAGGAGGGAAGCGTGAACATTGACCGCAAAATCCATGCTATCAAGGAGTTTGCTTGGAAGAAACTGCCCAAAAGCAGCAGTCACAATTCCATCTGCTCCTAGCTTCATAATAGCTTCCATCTCTGGACTTCCAGATAATTTTTCAGGTTGGTAGATAGGAAGACCTGCTTCCTTTTGGCAGCCTGCTTGACTGGGGTTTCCTGGATCACTTTTTACGGCCGACAGCACGGTCTGGCTGGGTCACAACGGCTAGAATTTCGTAACGGTCATCTGTCAAAAGTCCTTTTAAGACTGTTGCTGAAAAAGTCAGGGTGTCCCCATAAAGATTAGTTTTGTCATATCTTCTCCTTCTTATAAAAAAATTGCTGTGGCTCATGGTCAATGCTAAGACGGAGCTCACTATTTTTCCCGTTCTTGAGTCAAAGCCAAGACCTGGTTGAGGGTCGGCCCCAGCTCATCTTCTAAACGGTATTTAATTAAAAATCTGATAATGATAAAGGTTGTGGGTACGAGCAATCGGTTTTGGGCGTCGGCCCAAGGATATTACTGGTATCTGACAAGCCTGACCGCAAAATGTTCATAACTTCATAGGCACGTTTGACCACCTCTTCTTCCTTCTTATGAGAAAGGGTAATACCAATGGTGAAAATAGTAAGGTGGATAACCAAGTTGTCGTCTGATTCCCATTTCATAAGCGTAAAAAGCCTTCGTAGTCCTGGTCCTTTTGCAAATCGAATAGCGTAGTGCTGAGGATTGTAAGACTGTATCAAGACCTGCCCAGCTTTTTTTCAGCACGACCTGCCCGACCTGCAACCTGAGTCAAATAGCTGGAAGGTTCTCTCAGAAGAACGGAAATCAGGCAGATTCAAGGCCGTATCCGCATTGAGAACTCCGACCAAAGTCACATTGGGAAAAATCCAAATCCCTTAGCAATCATCTGTGTACCAAGCAATATGTCCGCTTCCCTCGTCCAAACTGGTCAAGTAAAACTTGGTGACTGCCTTTCTTGCGGGTCGTATCCACATCCATCCGCAGAATACGTGCCTGAGGAAAGAGTTCTTCCAGTTCGTCATAAGCCTTCTGAGTTCCTGTCCCATAGTAACGAATACTGCGACTCTTACAGTTAGGACAGACCTGAGGAATATCCTTCGAAAAGCCACAATAATGGCAGTTCATGGTCTTAGTATCCATGTGCAAGGTCAGGGAAATGTCACAGTTGGGACAAGTATCTACCGTCCCACATTCCCGACACATGACAAAGCTAGAATAACCACGGCGATTGAGCATGAGAACCACCTGCTCTTTTTTAGCCAGACGGTCCTGAATAGCTTCAAGCAAAGGGGGCGTAAAGTTTGACGTCTCATTTTGTCCGATATAGTCCCGAAAAGTCAATCACTTGAACCTCAGGAATGGTAGCTAAAGGATTAGCACGTTGGGTCAGACGTAAGTGTTGATAGACGCCTTTTCCAGCCCGCGCACGGCTTTCTAAGCTCGGCGTTGCAGACCCAAGCACCAGAGCCGCTTGATTATACTGGGCCCGTAAAATAGCCTACCTCTCTGGCATGGTAACGAGGGATTGCTGTCCTGCTTATAAGTCGCTTCATGCTCCTCATCGATAATCATGACACCCTAGATTTTTTTCAGCGGAGCAAAGATGGCTGATCTGGCACCAACAACAACTTGAGCATCGCCACGCTCCACCTTGCGCCATTCATCATACTTTTTCACCATTAGACAAACCTGAGTGAAGGATGGCCACTTTCTCCCCAAAACGTGCTATAAAACGCTCCGTCATCTGTGGAGTCAAGGAAATCTCAGGCACCAGCAAAATAGCTGTCTTGCCCTTGTCCAAGGCACCTTGGATAATCTGCAAGTAAACCTCGGTCTTCCCACTTCCTGTAATCCCTTGAAGGAGGAAAGGGAGGCTGATGACTGCCAATCGCACTGACAACCGCATCACGCGCCTGTCTTTGCTCTGGATTCAACTCCAAAGGCTGACTTGCTTCAATGCCTTCAAAAATAAGCAGCCGAGCGTTGGACTTCCTTTTGAACTATGGTAACAGCACCTTGTTCCACAAAGAAGTTGACTTGCTCCCGCGAGTAGGACTCTAACAAACTAGCCAAGGAAGCACTCTCAGGATGAGACAGCAAATAGTCTCTCAATTCCAACTTTTTTCTTGGCACGTGCAGAAATCTCTACACCTTCTAACTGAACAAGAGTCAACCTCATACCAAGACTGGGTCTTGACTTTCTTTTGATCAATCGCCTGATATTCTAGACCAAGCAGTCCTTTTTCTAGTTAAACGCATCATTTCAGCTTGCTTACCTAAATCCAGAGAAGAAAAAGGCTAGCGAATCTTCTGAACCAAACAGACGCTCTCGGTCTTCCTGACTCAGACCTTCCAGAGGATAGAGAATCTTGTCATAGCTGGAGTTCAGAAATCCTGGTAGCATAGCCTTGAGGATGGAGATTTTGTAGGAGAAGACGGACTTGCGTAACTCCTCAGCCAGCCAGAGTTGTTCTTGCGTGAGAACAGGAGAAAAATCCAACACCTCAGCGATATCTTTTAAATCTTGCTCCATCTCTTCTTCATCTGATTGGGACTCCAAACCAAGAACAATCCCTTGAATCAGGCGATTGCCCTTACCAAAAGGTACATGGACCCGCATCCCAACTTCCAGCATTCCCTCAAATTCCTCAGGAATCCTGTAACTATAGGGCTGGTCCGTCTGCATCAAGGGCACATCCACAATAATCTTGGCTATGGGCATCTTCTCACCTCCTCCTTGTCAGTAGATTCTTGCAATAGAAAAAATAAGATTGAGTCCCCCCAACCTTAAATTTTTTCACCATCTTCTTTTTCTTTAGCGATTTGCTCTTTGATTTTCTTTTTCTTCTTCTTCTTTTGCGGCGTTTTTCTTCTTCGATACGGCGACGCACTGCTTCACGTTTTCCTTCTGGATCTGGGTGAATTGTAACGTTTCCTGATTCGATTTCTTCTAAAGCGCGAAGAGTTGATTTTTCAGACTTGAAACCTTGAGTTGCTGGCGCACCTGCTTCCAATTCGTGGGCACGTTTTGCTTCCAAGATTACGAGTGAATATTTTGAAGGAACCTTGTCGAGCAAGGTATCAATAGAGGGTTTTAACATCATTTGCTTGTACCTATTTTCTAAATTTTATCGGGTAGTTGGAGATTTTGGTAACATCTCCTGATAGTGACCAATGACACGATCCACACGGAAGTGTTCTGCTTCGATAACACGTTTGACACGCTCAGCAGCTAGGGGCACCTGATCGTTGACAATCGCATAATCATACTCACGCATGAGGGCAATTTCTTCCTTGGCTTTTTCGATTCGTTGGGCAATCACTTCTGCACTATCTGTTCCACGACCTACCAAACGATCTTGCAATTCATCCAAATCTGGTGGTGTCAGGAAGATAAAGACAGCATCTGGAACCTTTTTCTTAACCTGAAGAGCACCTTGAACTTCAATTTCAAGGAAAACATCAATTCCCTTGTCCAAGGTTTCATTGACATAGGTCAGGGGAGTTCCATAGTAGTTGCCGACATATTCTGCGTATTCCAACATCTGTCCTTGACGAATCAGCTCTTCAAACTCTTCACGAGTACGGAAGAAATAGTCAACACCGTCCACTTCTCCAGGACGTTGTGCGCGTGTCGTCATCGATACAGAGTATTGAAATTGGTTTTCAGAACTCTCAAAAATCTCTCTTCTAACCGTTCCTTTTCCAACCCCTGAAGGACCAGAAAAAACGATTAGTAAGCCTCGGTCTGCCATTGTGTCTCCTTTTAGTCAGTCTGTAAAAATAAACATTTCTAGAATAATGGCAAAAAGCCAGATTATCCTTCTACAGTCTTTCTATCTAGTGTAACAAAAAAGCAGTAATTTTTCAACTGCTCTTTCTTATTTATTTAGCATAATCTACTGCACGAAGCTCGCGAATCACGGTTACCTTGATATTTCCTGGGTAATCGAGATTGTTTTCAATTTTCTCACGAACTTTGTGAGCCAAGATTGTGACTTTGTCGTCCTTGATTTGTCCTGGATTGACCATGATGCGGATTTCACGTCCTGCTTGAAGGGCAAAGCTATTCTGTACTCCTTCAAAGCCGTTCGCAATTTCTTCCAAATCATGAAGACGTTTGATGTAGCTTTCAAGAGACTCACTACGAGCACCCGGACGGGCAGCGCTCAAAGCATCTGCTGCAGCAACAATCACTGCAATGACGCTTTCGGCTTCGACATCACCGTGGTGGCTAGCAATTGTATTGACCACAACTGGATGTTCCTTGTACTTACGGGCCAATTCCATACCTATTTCAACGTGGCTACCTTCAACCTCACGGTCAATGGCTTTTCCGATATCGTGAAGGAACCCTGCACGACGGGCCAGAGCCGCATTTTCGCCAAGCTCGCTGGCCATGATACCAGCCAACTTAGCAACCTCAATCGAATGACGCAAGACATTTTGCCCATAAGAAGTACGGAACTGCAAACGTCCCATAATCTTCATCAAGTCTGGATGAAGGTTAGGCGCACCAATCTCATAGGCAGCGGCCTCACCGTATTCACGGATCTTATTGTCAATCTCTTGACGGTTTTTCTCAACCAACTCTTCGATACGAGCTGGGTGGATACGACCATCTTTGAGCAACATTTCCATAGTCATACGAGCAATTTCGCGACGAATCGGATCAATCCTGACAAGGTCACCACTTCTGGTGTATCGTCGATAATCACATCGACCCCTGTCAAACTTTCAAAGGTACGAATGTTACGACCTTCACGACCAATAATGCGTCCCTTCATAGTATCGTCTGGCAGGTGAACCGTTGAGTTTGTTGACTCCGCTACATATTCACCAGCGATACGTTGCATAGCTTGAACCAGGATGTCCTTGGCCATTTTGTCAGAACGTTCCTTGACCTCTTGCTCAGCTTCACGAATGCGGCTGGCAATCTCCTTGGTCAAGTTTTCCTCTGTCTGTGCCAAGATAATATCTCGTGCTTCTGCCTGAGACAGAGCACCAATACGCTCTAGTTCTGCTTCTTTTTGTCTTTCGACTTCCTCTAATTGCTCTTCACGCGCATCAAGGTTTTTCGCTCTATCAGAAATACTTTGTTCTTTTTGTTCAAGTGTTTGTTCTTTACTCGTCAAATTGTCGTCCTTACGGTCGAGGCTAGTAGCTCTCTCTGTCAAACGACTTTCGATTTGTTTGAGTTCTTGACGTTCTGATTTGAATTCAGCGTCCACTTCTTCACGGTATTTTCTGGCTTCTTCTTTGGCCTCCAATAGTGCTTCTTTTTTAAGAGACTTGCTTTCACGTTTGGCTTCATTAACAAGTAAATCTGCTTCACGCTCAGCTTGTCCACGTAAATTAGTTGCTTCTTGTTCAGCATTTAAAAGCATCAACTCCGCAGCTTCCTGAGATGATTTCATCTTAGCTGAGATGCTGACATATCCAATGACTAAACCAATGATGACGGCAAAAACAGCAATCGCAAGTGACATGATTTCCATGTTTTTACCTCATTTTATTATTATTCCGAATGACATACATTCTTTTACATTCTACCATAAAAAAGTGATTTTCACAAACCTAAAATAGAATATGTTTTGAGGAATTTAGGGCACAATCACTAAAATAAAATTATTATTTAAAGCCCACCTTTCGGTAGACTTAGTAATGATCTTTAAAGGACAAGAAAGCCACGCTATCTCCATCCATCATATAAATCAAGCGATTTTCTGCATCAATACGCCGTGACCATACTCCTTGATAATCATATTTGAGCGGCTCTGGTTTACCTATTCCTGTAAAAGGATCACGTTGAATATCCTTGATTAGTTTGTTGATTCTTTTTAACGTTTTCTTATCCTGAGTTTGCCAGTAGCAATAATCTGCCCAGGCATCTTCTGTAAACTTGAGTAGCATTCCTCACTCCTCAATAACATGGACTTGAGTGTTTCCAGCACGGACTTGAGCCATTCCTCGCAAAACCTTGTCAGATAGCTCCTTGTTTTGAGCGATTCTCAGGGTTTCTTGAATACTATCCCACTCACTCTTTGAAAGGACTACAATGTCCTCGTCTGGATTTTTATTGATCACCGTCAAAGGCTCAAATTCATCATTGACCTTCTTCATGTAGTCTTTTAAATGATTTCGAAATGTTGAGTAAAGAACTGCCTCCATAACCATACCTCGTTTTACCTCTTTTCCACTATTATACACAAAAAGAAAGAAATTGTCAGGAACTTGTACAAGATTTTCTTTTCTATCTATTTATACTCAATGAAAATCAAAGAGCAAACTAGGAAACTAGCCGCAGGCTGTACTTGAGTACGGCAAGGCGACGTTGACGTGGTTTGAAGAGATTTTCGAAGAGTATTATTCGTAAAAAATCTCAAAAAGCCTACCTTTCAGTAGACTTAGTTTGTTTCTATTCTAACCGGTACTCTTCCAAAATTCTGCTCTGCTATACTTGGATTTCCCAGTTGGTAAATCTGGTCTGCTTTTTGGGTCATAGCATCCCAAGGTTCTTTGCCAATTCTACTGACTAGATTGACCTGCCCTTTCAGAGACTTAAGGTGTTGTCTGCCTTTTTCGGTAATCCAAGAACATGAATGGCTTCTGGCAAGTCACTTTCTCTAGCCTGCACCAAGATATAGGTCAAGAGGCGTCTAACACGCGCCTTAGTATACCGCTTGGTCGCAACAGCCTCGGCCAATTCTTCTACAGACTGAGCTGTCTTGATAGCATCCTTGATGCGCACAGCCATTTCTTGATTGACCTGATAGATGGTAGTTAGGTCTGGATTGGACAAGATTTGATAGCGCAGCAAGGGAAAATAATCTTCCCAGCTCACCTTACTAGCCTGCTCAAAGAGGGCAACAGAAGGCATAAAGCGTTTTAAAAAATCTTGGTCTAACTGATGCTGACGGAGGGCTGTCGCCGAAGCAAAGGCCACATTCTTGTCCACAGAATGATAACCTGCCCCCTGACGCTGAATCTGATGGAGTTTGATGTTGCGTCCCGCTACTGCCTTAGCATAAGCAAGCGCAAGAACATGATTGGGTGTGTTTCCCGAAAAATCAAGACCTGCAAATTCCTTCCACATGGCTTGGGTTTTCTGGGGATAGGAAAGGGAATCAGGCAGATTTTCCACAAATTTCTCCATCTCAGCCCCCAGCTCTGTGTATAAGTCAGCGATTTTTTGATAATCTAGAACTTCTTCTGTCCCAAAAGCTAGAGTATCAATCCCCAAACGCGCCAAGATATCCACAGCTCCTTGACCAAAGAAATCTGCTGCCTGAACACTGACTAAAAAAGGCAACTCTACTACCAAATCTGCTCCATTTTCCAGTGCCATCTGGGCCCGAGTCCACTTATCTACAATGGCTGGTTCTCCACGCTGCATGAAATTCCCAGACATAGCCACGATTTTCAGCCCCTCAACCTGTTCCAGCAGGTATTTATGCCCATTATGAAAAGGATTAAACTCCACGATAATACCTGTGATAGTCATAGACTTCTCCTACTTTCTGCGCCACAAAAAACCAACGGGTGCTGGTTTCTGTTGGCTCCTTGTCCTCAAAGTCCGCATAGAGTTTAAAAGACTTGAAACCAGCCTGTTCCAGCAAAATATCATAGGTCAAGACTTCATAGGTCCGCTCCTCATGCACTTCATCGTGGCGACTAAAGGAACCGTCCGCCTCCTTGATAAAGAAAGTCAGCTCATGGACGATGGAGTGAGGCGCTTCATCCTCATAGGTATCCCAGAGCATAGCAAAATCTTCCGCATTTTCATGGTAGGAATAACCCGGGAATACTTCATCTGTCTGGTAGGTCGAGTGCACGTCAAAGATAAATACACCATCTTCGTTGAGGGAATTATAGACTTCTTTAAAAACGTCCCCTACTTCCACCTCATCCTGCATATAGCAGATAGAGTCCGAATAACACGTGACAAAGTCGTATTGACCTGCCTTGGACAAATCCAGCATATTGCCTTCTATAAAGGCAATCTTTTGCTTGGAGGAAGTTGCTCTATTTTCCGCAATTTTCAACATATCCCCACTCAAGTCAAGTCCAGTTACATCAAAACCAGCTTGAGAGAAGCGCACAGATTGAATTCCTGTCCCACAAGCCAGTTCCAAGAGTTTCTTTCTCTCCTTGGTCTTAGGCAAATGACGCAGAGAAAAATCCGTCCATTTATCGTACAAACTATCATCCATCACTGCATCGTAAACAGCCGCAAAGGTTTCATAAGTTGCCATAATCATGATACCAAGAGCCTCCATGGCAAACACCACTCGCTCTTTACCTTTCCATCAATTTTCTAAAATAAGCAAAGAAACCCAGTTGACTACAACTGAGTTTATCTTCTAAGCAAGGGCTTCTGAAATATCTACTGAATCCGCCTCATGCCATAGTTTTTCTAGGTTATAGTGGGCACGCATTTCTTCTGAAAAGACATGCACGACAACAGCACCGAGGTCCAATAAAACCCAACCTCCAGCCGCATCACCTTCGACATGGCTGCCTTTAAAACCAGCTTCCGCTACTTTTTCACGGATATTGTCAGCGATAGCGTCCAACTGACGGCTATTCATTGAACTAGTAATAACAAAGTAATCCGTCACGCTAGTCAAATCTTGTACATCAAGTGCGAGGATATCCTCTGCACGTTTCTCATCAGCCGCTTTCACGACTAGTTCTAGTAATTCTTTTTCCTTCATTTAGTCCTCTTTCTAGAAAATATGTTTGTAATCTAGGACATCTGCAAAGCGCCCCTCCCAAATGCCCTCATAAAATTCATTTATCGTTTCTGCTGGAATGTCTTTCCCATCAAACGTTGTGCAAGTTCCTTCTGGAATAATAAGCTGATAGCCATATTCAAAGGCAACCTTGACAGAGGTATCCACACAATATTCTGTCTGCATACCACATAAAACTAATTTTTCAATCCCCTGTTTATCCAAGTATTCTTTTAAACCCGTTTCTTTGAAAATACTGTTATACTTCTTCTGAAAGACCTTTTCATTAGGTTTTCGATTTAAAAGCTCAGATAACTGCCAATCTTCTGATGTTTGAGCTTCAGAGTCCTCAATATGTTGAACATAAATAATTTCGATATTCTTGCTTCTAGCCTGGTTTTGTAAATAAGAAATTTTGTCCAATAGACTATTTGTCTGAAAACCGGTTTCCACTAAAATATTCTGAACATCAATGATTATAAAAGCCGTTTTCATTTAGTCCTCTTCAAATAGTGCACAAAGGCGTTATAGGTTTCAAGGGTTTGGGGATAGATGGTAAATCCCTGATGAGCCAAATGTTCCACAGTACGAGCTGTTTCATAGGCCACCGCCTTATTGAGCGATTGACTTGCAATCTCACGTGCCACATCTACTCCAGGAAAGGCACGATTGTGCTCTATGTAGTCTGCGACGTAGATGACTTTATCTAGGTCTGTCATCTGGTCAGCACCGACTGTATGGATTTCAATAGCTCGCAGGATTTCTGAATCATGCAGATTCAAATCTTCTTGAATCTTGTATATACCAACCATGCCATGCCAGACATTATTGCCCCAGTTTTTGAGATCAGGATCCAGCTGATAACGGTCAATCAAGTCTAGAAATTCCTGATCTGACAGCTTTTTAGCGTAGTCATGAAGAAGGCCTGCTAGTCCTGCTTTCTCGGTATCAACTCCAAATCGCTGAGCCAGTTCTATGGCTGCACGCTCCACACCCAAGCAATGGGTTAAGCGTTTTTCAGGTAGAAGCTCTGCCATTTTTTCCAACAAAGCCTCACGGGAGCAGTTGATATAGTCTTGATAGGCCATCAGTAGAGACCCTCCTTCTCGATGTAGTCTAGCACAGGCTGAGGCAGGAGAAAGTTGGGTTTCCGACCTTGGGCAAGGAAGTCACGCACCATGCTGGATGAGATATCCATGAGAGGCACATCCACCCAGATAACTGGATAGGAAGTCCCTGCCTTGTAGCGTGGGCGCTGAACCCCCACAAACTGAACCATGTCAACCAGTTCATCAATTCGGTACCACTTAGGCAGATAGTCTACCATATCGGCACCGATGATAAAGTAATAATCCGTATCTGGATTCTTCTCTATCAAAATCTTCATGGTATCGTAGGTGTAGGAAATGCCCTTACGTTCCAACTCAATGGTTTCAATGGCTAGGCCTTCAATCCCCTCAATCGCCAACTCAAGCATCTTGAGACGATGGTGTTCAGGAATGGTTTCCTTTTTATCAACATGAGGAGGTTGGTATTCAGGCATGAGCAAGACCTGGTCCAGTCCCAACTGCTGACGTACTTGGTCCGCAACAATCAGATGGGCATTGTGAACAGGGTTAAAATTCCCCCCTAAAATGCCGACTTGTTTGCGTTTTTTCTCCTTGATTTCTGGCTCCAACTCTACCTTGGTAAAGGGAGTCAATAATTCGATTGCCATAGGCTAGTCTCCTTTATTTCTCTGTAAAAACAGTTGTTTGGAGTAGTTTTTTTAGATTTCTTTGACTTTTTTAGAAATCTTGCGATTCTCTTTCTTGCTAGATTGTTTAAACAAAATCAAGATGCGTCCGATTTTTTGGACTGTATCCACACCGATTTCTTCTTCCAAGATTTCAGCCACTTCGTGGATATTTTCATCGGTGTTTTGTAAGAGAGTAACCTTGATTAATTCACGCGCATCAAGAGCTTGACGGACGCTGGTTTTGATTTGGTCGTTGAGTCCATTTTTCCCAATTTGGATGATGGGTTTGAGGGTGTGTGCCTGGCTGTTGAGGAAGGCACGTTGTTTTGATGTTAATGACATAATTTTCTTCCTTGTTTTTTGATAGTTATTTTAGGTGGTGAGGGACGGTCGGAACTAATTTTTCAAAGATTTCATCTTTGAAAAATGGATTTCCTGACCTCACAATTGAGCCTAGGTCTCAATTGTGCCCCTTACCAATCTAACGATTGGCAAGACACCACGGCAATAACTATCGCTATATGAGCTCACTTTGTTCGCTCAGCGATTTTGTTTTAAATAATTGCTTTTCGTGTGACGACTGCGACGCCTTCTGGTGCCCAGACGGCGACTTTTGCTGTGCCTGTTACGCGGATCCAGCCAAGTCCAGAGATGACTAAGTCTGTCTTTTCCTTGATATTAAAGACATGTTGGATCAATTTTGGAAAATCTTCTTGTTCCTTGCTATTTGGTGGGGTTAGAAGAGTTCCAAGGTGCTTGTCGTAAAAAGCACTAGCGCCTTCTAGCTTGGTACGGTGGAGTTTGAGTTCATTGTCAAAGAAAGCAGTAAATCCTTGTTTTTCTCCTGAAATGAAGTCAAATCGTCCCAGGCCGCCTAGAAACAGGGTTTGTTCAGGATTGAGCTGATAGGTTTTAGGCTTAATTTCCTTTTTAGGGCTGACATACTTGAGGTTTTTAGCCGTCAAGTAATGGGCCATCTGGTGGCGGTGGATGATCCCCGGCGTATCGTAGATATAAGATCCGTCGTCAAGCGGAATCTCGATTTTATCCAAGGTTGTCCCTGGGAAGCGCGAAGTCGTGATGATATTCTGGTCACCCGTAATTTCTTGGATAATAGCATTTATAAGGGTTGATTTTCCAACGTTGGTTACACCGACCACATAGACATCGCGGCCCTTACGGTAGTGTTCAATCTTGTCAATGACTTCCTTAATGGCATGTTTGTTTTGTGCCGAAGTTAGGACGACATCCACAGGACGAAGCCCTTCTTCGTGGGCACGTTCCATGAGCCACTGGCTAATCTTACCTGGTTTAACAGACTTGGGCAAGATATCTTTTTTATTTCCAACCAAGAGGACATCATTGCCCGAGACAAAACGTGGCAAGCCTGGGATGACAGAGCCATTAAAATCAAAGATATCAATGACATTGACCACTAAGGCATCACTGTCTCCCACCTCATGCAAGAGCTTGAGGAAATCATCGTCCGTCAGCTGGACATCCGTAATTTCATTGTAGTGGCGGAGACGGAAACAACGTTGGCAATAGACTTCGCCAGTTTCCAAACCTTTTTCAAGTGCCGACTGGGGGGTAAAACCAAGACCAGACTTGTCTGTCGTCTGAATGGTTGCTCCACAACCAATACAGAGAATTTCTTCCATAGTTAAATTCCTTTTTTATATGTAATCGGTCCGTACTTTTCAGTGATTTTTCGCATCACACGACGCTCACGAGCTCGGTTAATCTGCGTTTTGATCGAGTCGTGTTGGACCAAGGGCTTGACCAAGATTGAGCGAATGCCTGCACGGTGGGCTGCTCGTATATCTGTCATGAGCTGGTCGCCAACCATGACCACTTCGCTTTTATCATAGTGGAATTCCTTCATGGCACGGTCAATCCCAAATGTGAAAGGCTTCAAGGCCCAATAAATGTAATCAATCCCAAATTTTTCAACTGCACGTTGAACTCGTTTTTTGGTGTTATTTGAAACCACGATGATGCGAATGCCCGCGTCCCGAAGGTCATGTAGCCATTGCTTCATCTCTGGCGTCCCATCAGGGTTGTTCCAAGCGATGAGGGTATTATCCAAATCGACCAAAACAGCCTTGATCCCCTGCGCCTGCAGGCTTGGGACTGTCAGATCATAGACTGCTTCCACAGCAAAATCTGGCATGTAATTTTCAATCGCCATTCTGGCTCCTTTTCTTAACTTTTTTTCGCAATTTTCCTTAGTAGTAATGACAGGACAATCCACAAACCTGCACTAGCCAAGCTGATGTAGAGCCAAGCATGGGGCTCATCCGTTAAAGGTAGGGGAACATTCATTCCGAAAAAACCTGTCACGACTGCCAGAACGGCTAGCAAGACTGAAATGATGGTCAAGGTTGTCAAATTATCATTCAGATTATTGTTTAGGATATTGTTGTAAGATGCTGATAGTTGTTGGAGGACTTGAGAAATCAAGTCTGTCATGGATACCAGCTGATGAGCCTCAATCATGGCGTCATCAAACTGTTCTCTCTCAATCTCGTTAAAACTGCGATAGAGGGCATGCCCTTGGATATGTTCCAGCAACATGCGATTTTGCTTGGCAGCCGCAGTAAGATAAACCATACCAGTCTCCAAGTCGGAAAGGGCAAAGAGGTTTCTTAGTCGTTCGCTGGCGCAATAGGCCATTGACCTCATCCTTACTCTTGTCCATCTGCTCGATGACAGGATAGTAGGCATTGCTGATGATTTCCAGACTGGCAAAGAGAAACTTGTAAATCGAAAGCGTGTCATGACTGTCTAGATAACGGGCCATCTGTTCAATGACATAGGCGTTCTTGGTATTACTAATGGTAATCAGGCGACGATGTTCCACGATAAAGGTCATAGGAAAGGCTTCGTAGTATTCCTTGTCCTTTTTCAAGTTCAAGACATTGTAGATAAAGGTCACAGTCCCATTTTCACGGTGATAATCCATGTGGGCACGCTCATTCCTATCCAGCGCATATTCGATGGTTTCCTTGTCCAAACCGTAGATTTCAGAAAGATCCTCTAGTTTTTTCAACTTGTCCAAATCTAGGTCAATCCAGGTACAGCCATTGCCCAACTGTTTTTCTAAAAACATCTTCTCTCCTTTACCAAACTCTTTCTATTGTACCATAAATCTGCTAAAATTTCAGGTCTGGTCTTTCCGAGAGAAATTACTAACGACGGTGATATTGCGATTGGGAACGAAGTGCAGAACCTGATCTTCTCCTCTGAGTTGAGTTGTTCGAATACCGACACTGACAACCTTGCCCGATACAGTAATGGGACCATTTGTCAGAACAACCTCATCTCCCACATCCAGTTGACGTTCGAAGAGGATGAAAAAGCCATTGATGACATCAGACAGAAAGCCTTGGGCTCCCATCCCAATAGCCACCCCAGCGATTCCAGCCCCAGCCAGCAAACTAGAAACTGGTAAACCTAAAATCGACAAAATGCAGTAAATCAAAAAGAAATAGAGGGTATAATTAAACACATTTTCTAACAGACGTGAGATGGTTTTCTGACGCCCGACATCATGACGAGACATTTTTAGAGAAGGTTTAACAATTCTCTGCACCATGGTATGAAGCAATTTTTGGGCTATATAAAAGAGCAAAAACAGGAATAAAAGAGAAAGTACCTTGGTCAAGATATTCTCGATAATCGCTGTTAGATCAAGCTTATTAAGGTAGGTTTGAATAAATTCTTGCATAGAAAACTCCTTTCATTTATTATACCATACTTTCATAAAGTGTCATTCTCCATAAATATTCAAAAATAATTTCGAAAATAGACAGAAAATTCTTGATTTTGGTTCATATTTATACTATAATCATAAACATTACACAACAAAGGAGATTGTTATGAAAAAATTCATTCATGCCTGGAATAAGGCAAGCCTGATCAAACGTATTTTGATTGGCATGCTTGTCGGAGGAATCCTTGGACTGACATTTCCTAATGTTTCAGGAATTGGTCTACTCGGAGATCTCTTTGTTGGTGGTCTCAAAGCCATCGCACCTATTCTAGTCTTTGCCCTCGTTGCCAATGCCCTTTCCCAACATCAAAAGGGACAAGATAGCAATATGAAAACCGTTATCTTCCTTTACTTGGTTGGAACCTTTGCTGCCGCCCTCATCGCTGTACTAGCAAGTTTCATCGTTCCAGTTGAAATTACCTTGAATAGTGCCAATACAGAAATTACTCCACCAGATGGGATTGGACAAGTCCTCAGCAACCTCTTGCTCAAACTAGTTGACAATCCAGTTAACGCCCTTGTCACTGCCAACTACATTGGAATCCTATCTTGGGCAGTTATCTTCGGTATTGCTATGAGAGAAGCCAGCAAAAATAGTAAAGAATTGCTGAAAACTATGGCTGATGTGACTTCTAAAATTGTCGAATGGATTATTAACCTAGCTCCATTTGGGATCTTAGGACTTGTATTTAAACCATCTCTGATAAGGGAATCGGAAGCCTAGCCAACTATGGAATCTTACTTGCCCTCTTGATAACAACTATGTTCTTTGTGGCTCTAGTAGTGAATCCATTGATTGCCTTCCTCTTTATGAAGAGAAACCCTTATCCCCTCGTTTGGAAATGTTTGCGTGTTAGCGGTGTGACAGCCTTCTTCACTCGTAGTTCTGCGGCTAACATTCCTGTCAACATGAAACTTTGTCACGACCTTGGACTGGATCCAGATACCTATTCTGTTTCTATCCCACTTGGTTCTACTATCAACATGGCCGGAGCAGCTATTACTATCAACGTTTTGACCCTTGCTGCAGTGAATACTCTTGGAATCCCTGTTGACTTTGCGACAGCCTTTGTCCTTAGTGTAGTTGCCGCAATCTCAGCTTGTGGTGCTTCTGGTATTGCGGGAGGTTCCCTCCTTCTTATCCCAGTTGCTTGTAGCCTTTTCGGTATTTCTAACGATATTGCCATGCAAGTTGTCGGAGTTGGATTTGTCATTGGCGTCATCCAAGACTCATGTGAAACAGCCCTCAACTCTTCTACAGACGTCCTCTTTACTGCCGTTGCCGAATACGCAGCAGCCCGTAAAAAATAACTCATAAAGACAAGCCTGCTCAGGTCTTGTCTTTTGCTCTTTTATTCTAACTTACTAGGAAATTCTTATGTCTATTAGCCAACGTACGACCAAGCTCATCTTAGCCACCTGCCTTGCCTGTCTTCTTGCTTATTTTCTCAATCTTTCTTCCGCAGTTTCGGCTGGAATTATCACTCTCTTGAGCCTATCTGATACACGTAGAAGTACCTTAAAACTAGCCCGCAATCGTCTTTTTTCTATGCTTCTAGCTCTGTCTATTGGGGTTTTGGCCTTTCACTTGACCGGATTTCATATCTGGAGCCTTGGCCTCTATCTGGCTCTTTATGTGCCCCTAGCCTACGAGATGGGCTGGGAAATTGGCATCACACCAAGCACTGTTTTGGTTAGCCATCTCTTGGTTCAAGAGTCAACCTCTCCAGACCTTCTAGTCAATGAACTTCTTCTCTTTACAATCGGTACAGGATTTGCTTTACTGGTCAATCTCTACATGCCTTCACGAGAAGAGGAAATTCATCACTACCACACATTGGTAGAAGAAAAGTTAAAAGATATCCTCCAACGCTTCAAATATTATTTATCCAGAGGGGATGGACGCAACCGAGCACAACTGGTTGAAGAATTAGACACCCTTTTGGAAGAAGCCCTCAGACTGGTCTATTTGGATCACTCAGACCACCTCTTTCACCAGACTGATTACCATATTCACTACTTTGAGATGAGACAGCGACAAAGTCGCATCCTGCGAAACATGGCCCAGCAAATCAATACCTGTCACCTAGCTGCCAGTGAAAGCCTGATCTTAGCGCAGCTCTTTTCAAAAATCGCTGGTCAACTGAGCCAGACCAATCCTGCTTCTGATTTACTAGATGAAATTGAACGCTATCTGGAAGTCTTCCGTAATCGCAGTCTGCCCAAGACAAGAGAAGAATTTGAAACCCGTGCCACACTTCTTCAACTCCTACGTGAAGCCAAAACCTTCATCCAAGTAAAAGTTGACTTTTACCAAAAATATGGACAGTAAAAAAGAAAACTTCAGACCAATCACAAAAGGTGAATATCTGAAGTTTTCTTTTATTTGTAAGTTATCACCATAAAGGTTAATAGTAAAACGAATAAGGCCAAACTTACCAATAAGGTGAGCACCTTTACCAAGGTGTTGCTCTGCCAGTAACTTGGTTTACCAATATTACTAGTGGCATCCATGGAAAATAGTTGATTTTGACGGGGTTGTATAGTTACCAATACAATCAAAGCAAGAGATAGGATAATAGCTAAAATAATTAGTACTTCAATCATAGACCTACCTCAAAATTCCCAGCAAAGTAAAGAGCAAACCAATCAGAATCATTAAGCCCAGTAAAAGTGAAAAAGTTTTACTAATCTTTTCCCCTCTGGTTTCTTTCTTTCTTGATGGGTTTTTGTTTCAACTCTTCCATGCGACCTTCGACGTCTTTGTAAAATAAATCTTCCTCTGACATATTAGCCTCCTAAAACAGTTTGCATGGTTTCCTGATATCGCACCAAGTCAACATAGTTTGCATGTTGGCCTTGTTTGCCAAGTGCCTGACGCATTTGATCAACATCTGAAAGGGCCAGTTTAATGGTCTCAACCAAAGCAGAAACTTCACTACTTTCAAATAGATGATCAGGAGCGATATAGAGTCTATTGTGTACCGTTTGGTTAAATCCAAGAATCAAGAGATTGTGCTCAAAGGCCTGACGCACCGCCTGCAACAACTCATTGCTGTGGTTTATATCCAAGTAAATATCCGACAGTTGATAGAGCTCCTGAATCTTCTGTGGACTAGCGTTCTGATAAAGGACCACATTAGGATAGCGAAGCATGTCTAACAGCTTAGAAGACATCTCTGTCACCGCTGCGATACGGAAAGTGACATCAGGCAAGGCTTCTACGATTGCTTCTATTTGCTCAATCTGATCTGAATTAGTCAAGATTAAGGCATCTCGTCTTAGGAAATTATCGCGTTTAAACTGGTAATGGTAACCCAAGTGCACAAACTGATCATGGTATTTCTCGTCAGTTAACTCCAAAGCGCGCTCATAAGTCGCCTTGTTGGGAATGATAATCTTCTTAGTACGCACATCATCACTTTCCAAAATCAACTGCATATTGCCTGGAATAGCATCATAGAGAGGTTCCTGCCAAACCAGGATATCTGAGCCAGATTTATCTGGATGATGGAAGGAAACCAAGAAAGGAGTCGCTAGAGTATTAAAGATAAGCTGACTGGTATCTATTTCCAAATCTTGCAAAAAGAAGGTGATAAATTCAACCTTATTTGCAAAGTAACGCATGGGCTGACCTGGCAAAGTCAATAAGATATCACCCGTCACATGGTTTTCCAGCAAGACTTCCTTACCATTGACATCTTGGTAAACCGTCATAATCCGCTCACCATCTGCACTGTAGGTCGTTGTAGCAAAGCAAGCTCCGAAGCGATTGTAGTGGTCAACCTGGCGTCCTCGACCTTCTAGGTCTTTCCAGTCTACCTGTTTAACCAAGCGAGCTTGCATTCCATCTGCATAATGAATAACGGCTCTCTCCTGTGTCATATCTTCAATACGAGCAGACTGATTATTTCCTGAAATTTCCCAAAAAGCTGGAACAGGAACTTGATTAAAATAAAGAGGTTTTCCATCCTCGTAACCTAGATAATAGGTAAAAGGAGAGACCAGACCATCAGGCAGAAAACCGTCTGCATCGATGATCACTCCAAGTTGAGAAAGACCAGTAGCGACTAGACTTTCATGTAAATCTCGACTTTCCTGACTATAACGATCATAAAGTTCAATCATGGAGCACCTCCTCTACTGTTTTCTTCCACTTTTCTAAATTTCTTCGGTTAAGAAACCTTCTGCAATTTGGTAAGAATGGGCACGCATATCCGCCAAACGATTTTCTTGATACAGTTGGCAAATCTTAGCTGCATAAGCTTGCTTGATTTGGTCTTCTACATGGTCAGATGAACTTGGAATCAAATAACCATTTTGCACATCCTCTATAAAAGTCTGATTACCATAAGGCACATCAAAACCGATTAGGGGCAGACCTGAGCCAATAGCTTCCATCAAGGTCAAACCAAATCCTTCGCTGGTAGAAGCCGTCAAGTAAACCTCATACTGGCTATAAATCTGCGAAAGTTCGGCATGCCCCTTGAGCTGGATATAATCCTCAGCCTGATGATTTGCAATAATTTCTCTGAGCAAAGATTCTTCTCCACCACTACCATAAATATCAAAGGTCAATTCAGGGATTTCCTTACGAGCCTCAATGACCGCCTTGACCAACCAGTCAATGTGTTTTTCTTTGGCAAGACGCGAAGCCGTAATCAATGAAAATGGCTTACGTCCCTGACTTGACTCAGTTAATGCATCAATACTTCCTACAGGGATAGTAACAATCTTTGGACGATGCTGAGTATATTTGGCAAATTGCTCTTGCAGAACTTCTCTCTGTCTATCAGTGGATACGATAAAGAAATCAACCTTATCTGCATTGGTAAACTGATAGTCATAATAGTTATTCCAAAGGATGTAATCCTCATTTGTAGCATTTTCACTATAATGCTCCGCATGAACAACTACAGCTAAATGCGCTGCTTGTGCTTCCTCAAAAACAACCTGTCCAATGCCTGTCTCCCTATCAAGAATGACTAAATCCGACTTGTTCAAATTCAAGGATTTCATAAAGGCACGCATAAAGGCTTGCTTCCCATAGAAAATCTTATCCTTGAAACGATAAACTTCTTCCTTGCCTTGATTCATCAAAATATCATAGGCTGGAATTCCATCTTCATTGTAAAAAGTTCGTTGGTATAGGACTGCAACATTGTCCTTGGGAGCAAAATACTCGCTACAATAACGCGTATAAGAAAAGTAATCCTTGCGAATCAGTTTTCCTTTAAAGACGTACTCGGCATGTTGAACCAAGTCCTTGTCCTCATCAACCAAATAACAGGTTACAAACTTATCTTGGTCAGAAAAGAAGACACGTAAAACCTTGCCATTCTTTTCTCTACGACTTTCAATGCCACCAAAGTAAGCCAAGACATCATCCACTGTCACGCTAGTCGGTGCAATCTTGATGTCTGTAAAATGATTATAAAGCCAAATCACTTGATCATCATCAAAACCAATATTAGCTGTTAAGTGCTGAATATTATCGGCTAAAATCATATCTGTAAAGATAAACTTAGAGGACAGATTTAATTTCCGAAAAACACCAGCACGATAGGCTTGGGCGTATTCAACACCGCTACTAGCCCATCCAAGTCCTAAATTTATATTATAAATTGTCATATTGTCCCCCTTTTATGGAAAATAAGCCATAATTTCCCCATCAGGTGAAATGTCTACTCGACTCAATAATAGATTTCGAACCATATCCTTCTTGACTTGCCTTTTCATTTCTTCGAATCCATGATAGGCTTCTTGGTAATACTCGACAATAGGATTTTTTTGAGCAGCTGACTGCCCACCGATTGCTAAACTCAGTTGTTGCAGGTAGTCCACCTGTTCTACCCAGTTATCATCTATGGCCTTTAATAAGGCTAATCGCTGAAAATCTGAAAAGAAGTCATGAGTTTCCAAAAGCGTTCGTTTTTCCTGTAAACTCTTTTGAACGGTTATCTCCAGAACTCGTTTAACAGCATCCTTATCCGTCATATCCAACTCTCGAGGAACTGCATGATAGAGAAAACTGATATTTTTAACGATAAAATGATAGAGTTCTTCTCTACTTTCAAATGCTTCTTCTGACAAGCTTTTTTTTATGAACTCATCTAGTACATCTACCACAAAACCATCAAGATCCTCGGTTCCATCAATCAATCGATTTCTTTGACCATAGACCATCTCTCTTTGGATATTCATGCTCTCAGCATACTCTAAAGTTTGACTTCTCGACGATCTAGCAGCGCTATCGCTTGCTTTCTGTGCTTTTTCTACTAATTTCCGATAACGCCTTCCTTCTAGGGGTTCAGGGCTTATCTGCTGGTTTACTGTATAATCCTTATACATCTTATGAACCCAAGGAGGACCAAACTTCTTGATAACATCGTCTTCTAGTGAGACAAAAAATTTCGATAGTCCTGGATCTCCTTGGCGGCCGGAACGCCCTCTAATCTGTAAGTCAATGCGTTTACTACTCATCCTTTCTGTTCCAATGACAACAAGTCCACCAAGTTCGGCAACTCCAGGACCAAGTTTAATATCAGTCCCACGACCAGCCATAGATGTTGCAACTGTTACAGCTCCCATGCGACCCGATTCAGCAATCATCTGAGCTTCACGCGCCGCATTATGAGCATTTAAAACGTTATGTGCAATTCCTTCACGTAATAATAGAGAGGAGTAGAGTTCCGACATTTCTACCGATCCAACAAAAATCAATAAAGGATTACCCTTTTCATGATAATATTTAATCTCAGCAAGCGATGCATACACTTTCTCAGGTAGGGTAACATAGAGATTGTCTGGATAATCAATTCGCTGTTTCTTACGATTAGTAGGAATTTGAATCACTGACATCCCATAAGTTTCTAAAAACTCTTTCTCTGCAACCTTTCCTGTCCCAGTCATTCCAGAGATTTTTTTAAACTTCTTGAATAAGCTTTGATAGGTAATTGAGGCCATCGCCCGTGTTTCTTCAGATAAAGGAACATGCTCTTTGCCTCAATGGCTTGGTGTAAACCACCTTGTAATTTGGTCATTTCTAATAAACGACCTGTACTTTGATCTACCAATACGAGTTCTTCGTCCTTCTCACCCTTACGGATGATGTAGTCTTTATCCCTTTTAAATAAGGTATGAGCTCGTAGAGCAAAGGTCAAGTGTCTTGCTAGTATACTATGCTCTTTTGAATAGAGGTTGTCAATACCTAAAAAGCTCTCCGCAGTTTTAGCTCCCTTAGTGGTAAGCCAGACTTCTTTTTTTTCTTCCTTAAAGATATAATCTCGCCCCTCAACTAGAGTTGTCATCAAGGTGTCAATAATTCCATAAAAATTGGACTGTACCCTAGGTGAACCTGAAATGACCAAGGGAGTTTGAGCACTATCCAGCAAAACTGAATCTACCTCATCTACGATGACAAAGTTAAATTCTGGCATGTACTTTTTATCGTCACTAGAGGCTAGATTATCAATCAAATAGTCAAAACCAAAACCACTGTTGGTAGTATAAACAATATCTGCACTATAAATTTCCCGCTTATCTTCAGGCGTTAACTCTTCATCATCGTCTTCAGAAAAGGGAATGCGAATCGTCAAGCCTAAGAACTCATATACTTGCCCCATCTCCTCTGCATCACGCTTGGCAAGATAGTCGTTAGTCGTCACCAGCATAACACCTTTTCCCGATAAGGCATTGAGATAAACTGGCATCGTAGCGGTCAAGGTTTTACCTTCACCTGTATTCATCTCCGCAACATTCCCTTGGTGGATGACAATCCCACCCATGACCTGTACATCATAGGGAAACATTCCTAGGATCCGCTTATCTGCTTCACGTACAACTGCAAAAGCTTCCACTAAAAGATCGTCTAAGCTTTCTCCAGCAGCAATTCTATCTTTAAATTCTTGAGTTTTACCTGCTAATTCATCATCTGTTAGCGAGGCCATCTCTTCTTTTTTTAGATTGATTTGATGCAAGATTTTGTTCACCTTGCTCAATTGTCTATTCTTGTTCCACATCTTACTCAGAATCGTCCTCTTCTATTGAAAATGAATGAAAGTCAACTGCTTGAAATCCTGCACTCAACAGCTGTACTCTGTAATGATAGGCTTCTTCTGGATAAGTAAAGGTGAAATCCAAGTCTTTTTCAATCACTTGACCAACCTGCTTATCATAACGATCCATAAAGATGAGCCTAAAGTATAAACCATTTTGAGGTTGCACAGTCATCCGACTAGACAAACGGTAACGATGGCCCCTTTTTAAAAGAGGTAAGGTTGGGGTTAAGCGATTTCCTTGAAAGTTAAAACTTGAGGTCCACTCATGAATCATAGTACCAGAATTTACCATATCATTTTCCAGATAAACATGGTCTCTTGAATGATAGAGGACAATAGAACCAAACAAAAATGAATTCTGCCTGATATTTCCTAAACTAGCTCCCTTAAACTCTCCCCAGTATATTTCTTTATTCCGTTTGATCAACATTAAAACTTTCTCCCAAAATCCTGCTCTAAAACCATCTTATAAAAATTCTTGAACCACGCAGTACTTGTTGTGCTATCATCGCTGTGACGTCCAGAAGTTCCCTTAACCATAATACGAGCACCCGTATGATAAAGGGCTGCTACTAAGTCATCATAAGCACGTGGATCATAGTCTTCCTCTTTCATATAAGAGAGACCAAAGATTGTTTGACTAAAATCTGCTTCTTTAAAAGGAGTCCAAAAACGGTCATCTAAGGCTCTCATAGCATCTAAGCTAGCCTCCCCCTTAGAATGGTGACGCAAGATATCAAAAGCAGTTGGGAAATTCCAGGTGCCTCAAGTCTGCCTCGCTCTGCTATTAAGCCCAGATTGGTCAAGGGTTTTGAAACAATCACGGCTTTAGGTTCAAAGAAAGAGCTGTAATACATAGCACCATAGGTCCCCATGGACATCCCCGAAAGGATTAATTCCTTATTTGAGAATCCTAATAAATCCAAATGTTCTTGAATGACATTTCGAACACCATTTTCAAGACAGTCGTCACCCAGATAGAAAGCCCCTCCATCGATTCGAGGATCTTGAAAGAGAAGGAAAGGCGCTCCAAAGGATCTCATCATTCCAAACCCCTCAAATCCTTCTGCCCGTCGATAACCAGAAAAGTAGATATTCAAAGGAGGCTTAAAGTCTCCTGGATAGAAAAAGTAATTGATCTCCTCACGCTTGTCATTATGGATGATACCTCCACCAAGAACATATTTACCAAATTGGTAGCGCGTTAAACGCTGGTGAAGAGCTCCTATTTTCAGATGTCCTACTCCTCTAGCTTCTAAAGAAACACTGATAAATGAAGAAAAATCATCATCCAGTACCAAGGCAGACTGCATATCTTCAACTGTGAAAACTCGCTCTTTGACAAAATTAGCAGTAGATCCATCTTGGATATTTCGAACAATCAGGCGAATGTCACAAGTCCAATCTTTCTCATATTCAAGCCAGAGTTCAACTGGGTTAAATTCGCTAGCTCGGATATTATACTTCCAGCTGATTAGGGGGCGGAAGTCGTCGCCGTACTCCCCTAGGAGTTCTAAATTTTCATAACCGTTGTATCGAACCTTTCCCGTAAAAGCAGGATTGACAATCATATCAATTGGAACCAACTTATCCCCATACTGTCCTCTAAACAGAGCTTTAGATAGAAGTCTCAAAAGTTCTGCTGGGTTTGAAAAATCTGTTGCTTGAGCACAAGTTTTTTTCAAGAAGTCTTGAAGATCTTTTGATTGAGGCTCAACTGTATCAGGGTAGAAAATCGTATAAGGAGTGATCTTTCTCATTAACGGAATCAAATCCGATAAGTGCTCAGGATTTTCAACCAAAACAGCTGAAAAAGTTCTTAAGCCTTCCATTTTCATGACTTTCTTTATGGCAGTCGTTGATCTCGGCCAAAAGAAGTGCCAATCCATATTTTCAGGAAGCTCATAGTCATGGCTCCAGTTTCTGCTACCAATCTGCAAAATCTGTAATTTATTGCTCACTTTTTGCCTCCTCTAACCATTTTTCCCACTTATCTACAAATTGATCACCTGTATTTTGTCGAATCTTATCAATTGAGTAAATTAAGGCTTGATTCCAATGTTTCAGGGTATCTAAAAAGTAGTGCCCAGCTTTACTAAACTCTGACAAATCTGATAGAATATAACCATTTTGTAAGTGAGTCACATATTCTGACTCTTGTAAGTTGATTTGAGGAATTCCTGCACTAATCCCTGCAATCTGTGTGTAAATATTAGCGACTGGATTTAAATCAACAATTAAACGAGTATATTCTAACTCACGAATTAAGCCCATCTCATCATTTAGATTGCTAATCTTAAAGCGATAATCATCTCTGGTATTTTCCTCTAATGTATTTTCCGCATCAGATACCACAGTATCCTTTAACAGATCCCTTGGGTTAAGACGTTCTATAATCAGCGAATCGAGTTGCTTCTGCAAAGCTTCTATTTGATAACCTTCTGCATTAAATACTGAAAAAACAACCTCGGTCAAAGGATTTTTCGATACGAAATACAAGATTTCATACAGGACTTCTGGATCTTGTTGCACCTGTATATCTAATTGGACATAAATTTTCGATTCCTTTAATCGTTGACTAAGGCCCAGCTTCAAGCGCGTATCAAAAGATGGTAAATGGTGCATTTTAGAAGTATATTGGGGATAAGTCTCTCGTAATCGCTCAAGAAAATCTTTCCGATCACTAATCAACAATCTAGACTGTTCTACTACTTGACGATGAGCCTGCAAATCATCTGCTTGATTTCTTTCAATAAAGAAACTTATAATTTTTGGAGCTACTTCTGGCAATCTTTCTAACAATTGATTTTGAAACTTGGTATGAGCAGCCAATACAAATGAATCTCCAACTTGATAGTCTTGATCTAAAAATGTTGTTAAGAATTCCCAAATAACTTCATCTATACTCTCATAAGTTAATTTCTCAAAACGGTAGCTTACCGCTGGATTCACCTTTACAATTGGCTCTTCTCCCTGCAAATTTTCCCTAAGTTGCCACTGTCCCTCTGCATTATAATAATAGCGTGTAGCTGGTCTTTGATCCCTATACTCTACAAGACTAGACAAAAAGCCACGATCATCAAAATAGCAAATAAAATCAACTTGATTATCCTTAAAATAAGTGATATAGCTGATGAAGCCTTCTGAACCATATTCAATATGAGCATAGAGTTCCCCTTGTTGCTTAACTACAACTACAAAAGGAGTATAGATAAAGTCACAATCTTCATCCCATGTCAAGTCTTTTAACTGTAAGGGATGCATCTCCTCATTTTCAATGTTTTGAATAGCATCAAAAACGGAGAAAACATCCGACTCCAACAAATCTTGTCTGTGTAACAAATAGCGTAGATGAGGATGATAAGTCAACCATAGCATCTTAGATTCTAATTCTTGGCGTTTGAAGATACGAATTTGGTGTAAGATATCATCAAATTCTAAGCGATAAGGAGTCCTATACCAAGGCACAATATTTGCCTGCCAAGATGGATTGTTACGCTCCAAAAAAGGAATGAAATAATACATAGATTCTCCTCACAATTATGAATCGATTTCTAAGAGTGGTCGATAATTCTCGTTTAATGTCAAGGCATCAATTTCTTCCTTGATATTAAACACCATTCCATTAAAAATCAAAAATAAACCTGAAAGCATACTTAGTTGCATATAGCGTGGATCATATAAGACAATCAGCATTGGCAAACCTGCCATAAACACGATATAGATAGATCCAATGATTGCAAAACGAAATATCAGTTTTCCGAGATAACGACTAGTATCTTCTCCAGGATAGATATTATAAATATATTCTCCAGATTTTTTCATTCTCTCAGCAATTTCTTCACTATTCATATTTACAAATGCAAACGCAATTCCTAATATAAATAAAACAATAATATAAGTGAAAACCCAAATTGGCTGACCAATTGAAAAGCGACTAATCCATTCTCCAATCCACACTTCTTTCGGTAAAACCATCTGAATAAGTAACAAACTATATTGTGGGAGGGATACCAGAGACATGGCGTACATAAAGGGCATTCCTCCGGCTGGATTTACTAGAATATCCAAATAAGAATAGCGTTGAAAACGATTATGAATCATAATCTTATTTACCAAAATTCGATAACGAGCTCGCTGAACTCTAACTGCAATCGCTAAAAATACCACTGAAAGCATCAAAAGAGCCACAATCAATAAGGGACCAACTTGTAATTCTTTGATACTTTTTAAGATGTTTTCTGGCATACTAGACACCATACTTGACATCAAGATAACTAGAGACCCTCCGACACCAAACAAAGAATTCAAATCCGATAACCAAACTAAGAAAAAGGTGCCCGCGATCAATAGTAGAACATTCATAATCAAAACTAGCCCATGATTCACCCCTGACTGAATAGGGAGATTTAGAGTAATGGCTAATGCTTGGATTAAAGCAATGACAAACGTTAATATCATTTTTCGTCGATCTTGAACTTCAAGTGGTAAACTACCCAGACCAAGTTTTTTAGACATGCTAAACATTTGCCATAAAATCATCGCCGACATCCATGGAGACAGTCCAACTGAAAATAGGGAAAGACTCCGAAGATTTCCACCTGTTATAGACGTAGAAAAGGCTAAGAAAGCCGCAGTTCCACCCAAAAAACTCGTGTCATTAACGTTTACAAAGGGAAGGGTCAATCTACTTCCTAGAACGTAAATGAACAAGAAAGAAATCGTCCACATAACCCGTTTCACGACAACTGATGTTAATTTTTTTCTTCAAATTTTTTTCTCCTACCTTATTCGAGTGATGAGATATTCTGATGAGCATAGCTAAATCTATAAATTGATCTTTTTGCTAACAATGGCATTCCCTCATCCTAATAGATGAGGGCAATTCATAACTATTCTATTCTAAACATCCAAAAACCTGCATCACTGCATCAATTAATAGTTTTTTTGTAAAGTAGCCTTGTTTCAAAGCATAACTAACTTTATATACATTTTTCAACCATTTGTTGATAAGCTTCTACTGTCGTTTCCTCTACAAGACGACTGGCTTCTTCCAAACTATCTACTACATAACCCTAAGCCTTTTTCCTTTATGAAACTGGCATTTGAGAGATAGGATGGTACTACTACTGGAATTCCTGCTGCAAGATATGTGCTGACTTTATGAGAGATATTCAAGCGATAGTAATCTGCCTCTTCAGCTGAATTTTCACTTGTTCCCCACACTAAGCCAAAGCCCCCCTCTGACAAAGCAAAAAGTAACTCTGGATCTGTTTTCCACCCTTTAAAGGAAACACTTGGATTATGATTTTCCTGATTAGACTCTGAAAAAATATCGAGTGGGGTTGAGTAAGCCCAGTTGGATAAGTGGTCAAAACGTTCTACACTACCCGCAAAAGATAGTTTTTTCTGAAAAGCAGGCTGTCTCAAAGGATAGTCATGAACATGATCCCACATGCCTTGGATAATAATCTTTTGAACTGTCAATCCTTCCTGAATCAGGCGTTCTTTCATGTTTTCTGAAGGAACAACTACTAGATCTGATTGGTTGTACATCTCAATGTACTCAGGCATCAAGTAATAATTAGATGGAAACATGAGAGGTGGTACATCATGGATAAAAGTAATAATTTTCGTGTTTAAAATCTTACATTTCCTGATAAAGGCCTGGTCATACTCTCTCCCATTCCATGTAGGAGATTGATAAACAACTATATCCCCATAGCCCAGCTTAGCTAAAACACCATCTAAACGGCTATTCAACTCGCCTTGACTATCACTATAGATATTGTAAAAGTAAAAGCTAAGCTCGTGAAAGTCTAACTTTTTTGCAATTTTAACGGTTTCATTCTGGGCGATCAAGGCTGTACTCTGACCAGACATACCGTAAATATTTGTAATATTAATTTTCATTTTGAATCTCTAATTTAGTATTTTTAAAACAAATCACTCACAGACTTAAAGTTCCTTCAAAAAATCGACCATAGCCTGAGGATTATCATGAGGAAATACTTGATCTACATGATAAGGATTGGCCACATTATCAAACGATAAAATTGTTTTCTTAGCTTCTTGCACCCATTCTAAAACATCAGGAAATTTAAACTCATGATTGATATCCAGATAAACATCACATTCTTCAATCATTTTCCTGCACATCCACCTCATAACAGTTGGATGCAACTTAATGTTCTCATAACTGGCTAGACTTCTGAGAATTTCTCCCATATCCGTAAAGTTAAAATATGAATATCATACTCAGGTAAATGTTTAATGAGATAATCAATTTGTTCTAATTGCTGACTGCCTGTAATGATCAATGCTTGATATTTAGCTTTTTTCACGACAAGTTCTTCTTGACTATTTATTTGAGACCACTCTAGTTGATTATATTTCCACCAAACTTCACGTAGGCGGCCTACCGAATAAGTATTCCAAGGTTTATCGACAGACAAATAATGAATAATCGCTGGTAATGGGGTCAAAGGCAATTCAAAAATAAAATATTGTCCCCGACTATCCGCCAACTGATCATATCCAATCTGAAAATTATAGGTATCATCTAATAATACATAATTTTCCCCCATCACTAGATTGAGAACTGTTTGAACAGCTTCAAGTAAGTGTTCATGTTCTCTTTCAGTAATGTTAATGAGTTCCTGCTGGATTCCCTTATCCTTCCAATAGGCATTATTGATCAGTAACACTCCTGCATTAAATCTGTCTTCTAAACCATATATGATTTTGGCAGCAGCTAGAGGTTTATTGGTTAGATCAATAGAAAATAGATCTGTCAAATCACGTGTAACTACTAAGTCACAATCTAAATATAAAACAATATCTTCTGACACAAAACTCGGTATAAAATAACGAGCAAAGGTCATAAAGTTTATGTGCTGTCCAACAGGTGGTAAGCTCCAATTTCGCATATTACCTCCAAACAGCTTGATATCAACTATCTCACTATTTCGGTATGCCATTTTTTCCCTGACGGAGACAAACCACTCTTGGGGAATATCCTGATTAAAAATATAAACCTTGACATCACTATTATGATAGCAAATAGATTTTAAGGTAGTTTCGATTTGACGAATATAACCGTAATCTCCAGCTAACACAAATACTTTTTTATTCATTCACTACTCCTTGACTATAGCTTCACGATGATAGATGCATCATAAGCCGCATCGGCAACTAGCTGAATTTCTTGATCAAAATTATGCTCTGCGGTATGCTTGTGTGAGAATTTTACTTTTGAAGTTGCTCCCATCTTAAACCATTCATATTCAGAATCTATATGACCCAAATCAATCGCTTGTATGCCTTTTTGGCTTAAGTGATAAGCTAAAACCTTGGCTGTAGGACCAAGCATCAGGATCACTAGTTTACCATCCGCATGCTTTTCAATCGCTTCTTGAATAGCCTGAACTTTACTATAGGCATTTCTAGAAGGGCAGATGATACGCTCAACAGACTGAGCATTGTCAAAAAGATCGTTTCCAACTCCTGAACGTGAGTTTTCACCTTCGACGATCAAGATGTTTCGTTTATCCCAAAGTTTCTTTAATTTTTCAAAGTGGGCTACCGAAGTAGACTTATCTTTGAGGTCCATATAAGGGCGAGATATAAAAGTAGAACCATAGAAACTTGCTGTACATAAATTATGGTAAGCTTCTTGATAATGCTCTAAATGCTTTTGCCAAAAGTTAACAGCTTCGAGATTATAGCGTTCCAAGCCTTCAAAAACATCTGAGAGACAAACCAGCAATTCTGGAGAGCTTTCTCGTTGAATCATACTTCTAAGCTGTTCTGCCAATGTCTCATCGTAGTCTTGATAAGGAATCCCATGTCCCATCATAATATCCATTTCTCCATCTCCATAACGAATAACGGAAGAATGGTGTTCTAGTATATAATCAAGACTCTGCTGGATATCTAGTACCTTTGGGTAGGCTTGCAGCTTTTTTTACAGGTAGCTCTCCATTTTTGCAATAGTTTTCAATAGCTAGAACCATCTCTTCAGGATGTGCTTGGTCATAAAGAAACTGACCTTGTTCACCATGGGCTACACTTTCAAAAGCAAATACTGGTTTTCCAGCTTGTCGGAAACGCCCAATGATCCCATCAACTTCGGATTCAGCATTGATATCCAGTAAAAAGTCACAGCCTTCAACCAAGCTATCAATCAAAGCTGGTTGCCCAGCAATATCTGACAAGACAGAGACATTTGGGTAGGCTAGTAGAGCTGTAATACTATCAGCCACCATAACGGGAGCTGCCACATAAAATTTGACATCTGGTAGATGTTCAATCAAGTAGCCCATATTTCTCAAGTCGCTTGAGAAGGTATAGACTAGAGCCGAATGTTGAACACCTGTATACTGGCTCACCTGATCTTTTGTCAGACAAGGCGTTACCTGACTCATGTCTGACCAATCTTGAGCATTATAATACCACCAAACATCTCGATAGATGGAGCGTTCATACAGTCCCCATGGTTTTCTCTCTGTCAAATAATGAATAATCGGTGGATAAGTCCCAGGTTCTGGTCGATAATCTGAGAAATGTGTGTGCAAGGTAATGCAGTTATATTTAAAGTCCAAAGCCAACCAACGATCTTTAAATAAGAGATTCAAGATACTTTGATCATCTTGAGCAACCTTGTCATGCAACTCATTAGTCATTTCAATCAACTGCTTGCGAACTTCTTCTTGCTTCCAAAGGCGATTATTGATGAGCAAGACACCTGCGTTGAATCCATGCTCATTAAAATATACTTGAGCCCCCAGATCTTTGACTGCTGCCAATGGATACTCTCCCAGTTCGACATCAAATAGGGGACTTAAGTCTCTTGTGACAACCAAATCACAGTCCAGATATAAGACCTTATCTTCCTCAACAAAATCAGAAATAAAGTAACGTAAAAATGTTGCATAGTGAATGTTAGTCTTATATTGGCTGATATGGGAGCTATTGACACGGGCATTAACGATTTCACAGTCTAACTTCTTTAATTTACGATTGAGATTGAAAAACCATTCTGTCGGAAAATCACTGTTAATCAAATAAAAACGAAGTCCTCGATTATGACAGCAGATGGATTTGATTGTCGTTAATACCTTATCTGCATATTGGTAGTTGGCTCCGAGTACAATTGCCTTCATGTCCATTTTATCTTTCTTTAACCCTTTAATTGCTTCTATCATTGGCTGCGGTGACTGAGAGGAAACAACTATTTGTTCCAATTGATTTTTGTTGGTCACATCAAAAGTCAATACTGGTCTACCTGCACTGATATAGCGATTGACGATAAAGTCCATCGAACTCCCCTTATGGATATCCAGATAGGCGTCTGACTTCTCAATCATTTCATCAATCACTGCCCCAACCATGCTGGGATACAAGTAAACATTAGGATATTTGTCCAAAGCCATTAGAATTGGACCCATATCTGTATAGGCTCCGATATGGAACCCAACATCAGGCAGAGCTTGGGCTAGTTCATCAATATACAGAAATCCTGCGAATCTGTGAATGTAAATAGATTGATATTATGAAGGTCATAAACTCTCTTAATGGTAAAACAACCTGCATAATGGTCAGCAATTTGACCAAAACTAACATCTCGGAAAGCCCACCATAAGTCTCGATAACGATAGCCCATCAGAGTAGACCATGGTTTTCGATAGGTCGTATAATGGATGATCAAAGGCTCTTTATCCAACTCAAAGTGTGAATCCCAATGGCTATAGAATGCGATGACATCATGGCCAACTTGAAGATTAAAATGCTTATCCAACTCTAGCCAATGATTCTGGAAGACTAAATTGAAAATGGTCTGATCCCCATTGAAACCTTCTGTAGTAGTCTGTTCCAGGTAGGACATATACTCCACTGTCTTATCAAACAACAAGGAAGTAATATCTTTTTCTCTCCACTTTTGACAATCAATGACCAGCATCCCTGAGTTAAATCCATTGCCATCAACATCCCTTACTGCCGCTAAAGAGTAGTCACCCAAATCCAAGTCAAAGAGTGGACTCAAATCTCCATGCACAATAATATCACTATCTAAATAGACTACTCTATCTTCTGTAATCAGTCGTGGAATTAAGTATCGAGCATAAGCTATGGGGGAGATGTGCGCTTGGGTTTTCCACTCTGGATTAATCACATCACCGATAAAAATATCCTCTACAAGACTGCCTAACCTTTCCACTTGAATCTTGACTTCATGGAACCAATCGCTAGGGATATTCTGATGTAGAATGTAAATCTTAACCTGTTGATTATAATACAAAATAGACCTTATCGTCGTAAGCATCGGTGTGAGATAATTCTTATCCCCAGCAACTACAATCGCCTTCATATAAACCCTTCTCTCTATTCTTATGTTAAAACTTCCTACTGTAAGTTCAACCTTTTCTTCTCCCTAATATCCTGTCTGCTATCACAGAAGTCCCAGAAAATACAGCTTTTGAGTTTTACTATTACTTTCCACTGGGACAAATCTGCCAGTAAAAATGGAGGTTTACTCTTCTTCAGAAAGAAGATAATCTAATTCTTCCATACGACGCGTCTCTCCACTTTCAGCAAGTCCTTTTTCCAATGCTAAACGATGCCAGGCTTTCAGATATTGTTGATGTTGCGTTAAATAATGACTAATATCATAGCCCTTTAATGCTAATAAGGCAATTCTTTCAATGCGTGCATCGTGATCATCACGCATCATTTTTTCTGTAAATGATTCATGAGAAATGCTTGTATTCCTTAGACGATAGCAGTAGGTGTTTTTGTGCGTATAGACTATCTTCTCTGCCTGCATAAAACACTTATAGTTAGTCCCAAGATCCTCACACAGTTTTCCTACTGGAAAAGAAACATGTTCAAACAACTCTTTCTTAAATAGAATGCCCCATGGGGTCTGAAAACTTAACGTTTTCCCCTCTAACACAGGTAGAATTTCTAACAGTTCTTCCGAACTATAAACTTTATCGTATTCTTCCCCGTAAGTAAAGAAAAGATAGGTTTCCTTTTCCTCATCATAGATACAGTAACAAGATACTACAATATCTGCATCATATTGTTTCTTTTTCTCAGATAAATCTCTAAATTAGTAGCTTCCAACCAATCATCCGAATCTACAAAAGTGATAAAAGATCCTTCTGCACGATCAATACCATAGTTTCGAGCCGATGATACTCCCCCATTTTCTTTCTCAAAATAGCGGAAACGAGAATCTTTAGCTACATATTCTCTACAAATCTCTGCTGAATGATCTGGAGATCCATCATTGATCAACAAACACTCAAAATTCTTATAGGTTTGATTTTGAATGCTATCTAAACACATTCTCAAGTAGTTCTCAACATTATAGATGGGAACTATAATACTAATCAATTCCTGCACCATTTAACCATCACCTCTTTATTATTTTACATGAAGAATTAAAGATTTAGCCAAGTACATTGAAATTTTATGTCTCATAAATATCTAACAACATCTTCATAGATTTGAATACCATTGGTATTTTCTATCCCTAACGCTTCCTTATATTGAATACGTACCTTCAAAAATTTTTTCGTTTCTTCAATATAGTTTTGTGGGTCTATGTTTCTTATGAGAAGATAAGGAATTCTACCCATTCTTATCTCCAAATCATCCAACAAATCTTTATCTGTTAGTGTTCTAGCCCTAGTTGATGAATTATGTTGTCTGAAATTATACAATGGTTTGTGAATATACAAATACTTATTAAGTCGCAAAAAAACTTTGAAATTAAATTCTAAGTCCTCTCCCATTACTCTCTGTTCATTAAAAACTAGAGAGTGGAGCAAAGATCGTTTAAATAATTTCCCCCAGGAAACAACAAATGTACTATCAAAACTTTCTCTATATGGTAATTCAGCCAACAACTCATCGCCAGTATATATTTTTTCATAGTAGTCTTGATCCAACACATGAAAATAATAGCAACCATCACTCACACTATATTTTTTATAAGTAGCAATGGCTACATCTGCACCATACTCTATCATTTTTAGATACAATATTTCTAAATAGTTCGGATCCAACCAGTCATCTGGGTCTACAAAAGTAATATAATCACCAATCGCATGTTTCATACCTAAGTTTCGAGCTGATGATACCCCACCATTTTCTTTCTCAAAATAGCGAAAACGCGAATCTTTAGCTACATATTCTCTACAAATTTCTGCTGAATTATCTGGAGATCCATCGTTGATCAACAAACACTCAAAATTTGCATAGGTTTGATTTTGAATGCTATCTAAACACATTCTCAAGTAGTTCTCAACATTATAGATAGGAACTATAATACTAATCAATTCATTTTCCATTCAATTCTTCCCCTAAAAATTTCCGAATAGCTTCTACCATCTTGTCTGGTTCAGCTGATGAAAATACGCGACTTCTTCCACTTGAATCATGACTGGTATTATCAAAAGTAAAAATCGGTTTATCTCGTTTCTGAACTTCCTCGATAATACTGGCAATCTCACCTCCATGATTGATATCTAGGTAAAAATCCATCTTATCCAGGGTTTCCTTCATATTAAAAGGATTAAAATTTGGAAAAAGTGACAGATTCAAGTGTGATTGAAAATCAACGACAAAGGGGGCAAAATTTGTATGCGCCAAAATCGTAAAGTGCACTTCCGGCAATTCCGATAAGAGATAGTCCAATGATTCCATAAAGGCACTATTTGTAAAAATACAAGTATGATATAAGGGAGCTCCCACTAATTCGTTAAAAGAACGCTTAGTAATATCTGAACTTAACAATACATCGTTCCAGTTCAAACCATAATAAAACCACCATAGTTTACGAAAACGTGTCAAGGTCAAATGAGCCCATGGTTTATATTCTGTGGTATAGTGGATAATCTTTGGTTCGTAATTTCCGTAATAGTCAGATTGGTACCATTCCCTATTCCCACTTAAATGGAGAAATTGATCCAAACCAACCATGAAATTGTACTCTTTATCCAAATGTAGCCACTGATCACCGAAATACATGTTGAGAACACCTTGATCCCCATAGACATGTTCATGGTGTTGGGCTGTCAACTCTAGTAGACTTTGTGTTGAATTTTTTTCTCGCCATTTTTTGGCATCAATCAAGAGCATACCTGCATTAAAGGTTGTTAACCAACCATCATGATCAAAATCTTGAACAGCTGCGATAGCGTAGCCCTGTAAATCTAAGGTGAATAAGTCATCTAATTTTGAATGGACAATCATATCCGAGTCTAAATAGAGAACCCTGTCTTCTTGTACTTCATCTGCTATAAAATATCTAAAGAAAGTGGCATAGGATAGGCTTACATTCGGCAAGTGGAAATCACGAAGATTGTGAGCTGTTTTTTTGACATTGACAATCTCAGAACCAACAACCTTCAGACGATTTCTCATCAATTGAAACCATTCGCTAGGTAGGTCGTCGTTAAACACATAAAATTTCACTTCATGATTATGAACCGAAACTGACTTTATCACGGTTTCTACCTTATCAAGGTAATGAAGATCAGCTCCAAGAGCTATCACTTTTTGATACAATTTCATTCCTTTTCTCCACTGTCAATTTTTTCTAGTTGGTCACGAATGGCCATCACCATATTTTCTTTATCCTCTAGGCTAAACACTTGAACTCCTTCAGCAGTTCGATGGACTACTGTGTCAAATGCAAATATCGACTTCCCGATTGCCAAAGCGCGCTCGACAATATTATCTACCTCTCCCCAACGATTGATATCTAAGTAAAAGTCCGCTCTCTGCAATAAATCTTCAATGATATCATCATGATGAACATTGGTATATATGTTCACATTCTCATAACGATTAAAACTTTCCAGATACTCTGAAACATTTGTTTTAGCAGCTATATGAAATGCCACCTCAGGAAGTTCTTGTACAAGATAGTCTAAATGTTCTAAAGTATCTGAAGCCGTCAAAGTAAAAGCATGAAACTGATGCTGTTTTCTAGGAATGATTTTTAAATCCTCTTGAGAAGTAACGATAGAATTAGCTGGTATATCTTTATAAATCAAAGCATTTGCCCCAATAATTACATTATCTCCAATGGTGACACCTTTCAAAATGACAACATTAGCTCCAATCCAACAATTTTTCCCTATGGTTATCTTAGCAAAGCTGAATTGAATTTTTTCAATATGGTAATTGGAGTATTTATGATTGTGATCAAAAATCCGTACTCCATCACCAAACATGGTATCTTTCCCAATCTCAATTTCTTTACAACAACGAATTGTACAATGCTCATTAAAAAAAACTCTATCTCCTAGTTTCAGTTTAGCATCATTACCCACTTCTAAACTTGTAAATGAACGAAAGGTAATATCCGTCCCAAAATCAAGATGAGCACTTGGAGATACTTCGACATGGTGATAATCTCCAATGAATTGTACTGCATTTCTAAAATCCATACCTTATTCTCGATTCTTTCATTTTATATCATTTGTTGACCAAAAACATCATTCTCATTGTTTTGGAGCAATTGATTGTTGATAACCTAATTCTCCTATAATCTTCATGTGATAGCAAATCAAGCATCTCTATATAATACATCCATTTTTAGATACAAAAATCTACTATATATTATACCATTTTTGCACACTTTCATAAAGTGAGATAAGCCTCATAAGCTTATTTTTTCTAGCTCTTGACAATAACTATTAAATTTCAACTGATTTATATTCAATTAAAATCAAAGGTCGCTCCTTTTAGCAACAGCCTGTTTAAGAAATATCGTAGTCCAAGTATAAACTTGGAGATTTACCCGTTAATCAATGAACCTTACTCTATTCTAGGAAAGCAAGAAAATAGCCTCTAACGAAACCTATAATATATATGTTTGTGCAGTGGAAATTTCTGCTTTTTTTGATTTTAAACGAGTCTTACGAATCAACAAAACTCCAACCAGCTAATATAGTAGATTGAATCTAGAACAGTACACTACAACTGCTAAAAATATTTCTAGAAATTAGTTTGACTTTTCTAATCTCTCTGTTCACATCTTATTTCAATCCACTATACTCACTTCCTATAGACAAAAACCTCCAAGAATTTTACAATCCTTGGAGGCTTTCTCATAGCTTACCTAGTCTTTTAGCAACTTTATAAAACAAGGCTTACTCTTCATCATCGCGCTTACGACGTTTAGCTACTAATCCTAATCCTGTTAGACCTGCTACAACTCCTAGGAGCAGGTTTGTAGCCGAAGTTGCTGTTCCAGTATTTGGAAGTTGCTTACGTGTCTTAGTGGTATCAGTTTGAGGAGCTTGACTAGTCGAATGAATCATAGATGCGCTTGTGCTTGCTGATTCTGATGCACTTGTTGATGCTGACTCAGAAGCTGATGTGCTTGCTGACTCTGACGCACTTGTTGATGCTGATTCAGAAGCTGATGTGCTTGCTGATTCTGATGCACTTGTTGATGCTGATTCAGAAGCCGATGTGCTTGCTGATTCTGACGCACTTGTTGATGCCGATTCAGAAGCTGATGTGCTTGCTGATTCTGATGCACTTGTTGACGCTGATTCAGAAGCTGATGTGCTTGCTGATTCTGACGCGCTTGTGCTTGCTGACTCAGAAGCTGATGTACTTGCTGACTCTGATGCACTTGTTGATGCCGATTCAGAAGCTGATGTACTTGCTGATTCTGATGCACTTGTTGATGCTGACTCAGAAGCTGATGTGCTTGCTGATTCTGACGCACTTGTTGACGCTGATTCAGAAGCTGATGTGCTTGCTGATTCTGATGCACTTGTTGATGCCGATTCAGAAGCTGATATGCTTGCTGATTCTGACGCACTTGTTGACGCTGATTCAGAAGCTGATGTGCTTGCTGATTCTGACGCGCTTGTGCTTGCTGACTCAGAAGCTGATGTACTTGCTGACTCTGATGCACTTGTTGATGCCGATTCAGAAGCTGATGTACTTGCTGATTCTGATGCACTTGTTGATGCTGATTCAGATGCTGATGTCGACGCGCTTGTGCTTGCTGATTCAGATGCTGAGGTCGATGCACTTGTTGATGCTGACTCAGACGCTGATGTCGATGCACTTGTTGATGCTGACTCAGATGCTGAGGTCGATGCACTTGTTGATGCTGACTCAGATGCTGATGTCGATGCACTTGTTGATGCTGATTCAGATGCTGATGTCGATGCACTTGTTGATGCTGATTCAGATGCTGATGTCGATGCACTTGTTGATGCTGATGTCGATGCACTTGTTGATGCTGACTCAGATGCTGAGGTCGATGCACTTGTTGATGCTGACTCAGATGCTGAGGTCGACGCGCTTGTGCTTGCTGATTCTGACGCACTTGTTGACGCTGATTCAGAAGCCGATGTGCTTGCTGATTCTGACGCACTTGTTGATGCTGATTCAGAAGCCGATGTGCTTGCTGACTCTGACGCACTTGTTGATGCTGATGTACTTGCTGATGTGCTTGCTGATTCTGATGCACTTGTTGACGCTGATTCAGAAGCTGATGTGCTTGCTGATTCTGACGCACTTGTTGACGCTGATTCAGAGGCGCTTGTGCTTGCTGACTCAGATGCTGAGGTCGATGCACTTGTTGATGCTGATTCAGATGCTGATGTCGACGCGCTTGTGCTTGCTGATTCAGATGCTGAGGTCGATGCACTTGTTGATGCTGACTCAGACGCTGATGTCGATGCACTTGTTGATGCTGATTCAGAAGCCGATGTGCTTGCTGATTCTGACGCACTTGTTGATGCCGATTCAGAAGCTGATGTGCTTGCTGATTCTGATGCACTTGTTGACGCTGATTCAGAAGCTGATGTGCTTGCTGATTCTGACGCGCTTGTGCTTGCTGACTCAGAAGCTGATGTACTTGCTGACTCTGATGCACTTGTTGATGCCGATTCAGAAGCTGATGTACTTGCTGATTCTGATGCACTTGTTGATGCTGACTCAGAAGCTGATGTGCTTGCTGATTCTGACGCACTTGTTGACGCTGATTCAGAAGCTGATGTGCTTGCTGATTCTGACGCGCTTGTGCTTGCTGACTCAGAAGCTGATGTACTTGCTGACTCTGATGCACTTGTTGATGCCGATTCAGAAGCTGATGTACTTGCTGACTCTGACGCACTTGTTGATGCTGATTCAGAAGCTGATGTGCTTGCTGATTCTGATGCACTTGTTGATGCTGATTCAGAAGCCGATGTGCTTGCTGATTCTGACGCACTTGTTGATGCCGATTCAGAAGCTGATGTGCTTGCTGATTCTGATGCACTTGTTGACGCTGATTCAGAAGCTGATGTGCTTGCTGATTCTGACGCGCTTGTGCTTGCTGACTCAGAAGCTGATGTACTTGCTGACTCTGATGCACTTGTTGATGCCGATTCAGAAGCTGATGTACTTGCTGATTCTGATGCACTTGTTGATGCTGACTCAGAAGCTGATGTGCTTGCTGATTCTGACGCACTTGTTGACGCTGATTCAGAAGCTGATGTGCTTGCTGATTCTGATGCACTTGTTGATGCCGATTCAGAAGCTGATATGCTTGCTGATTCTGACGCACTTGTTGACGCTGATTCAGAAGCTGATGTGCTTGCTGATTCTGACGCGCTTGTGCTTGCTGACTCAGAAGCTGATGTGCTTGCTGATTCTGACGCGCTTGTGCTTGCTGACTCAGAAGCTGATGTACTTGCTGACTCTGATGCACTTGTTGATGCCGATTCAGAAGCTGATGTACTTGCTGATTCTGATGCACTTGTTGATGCTGACTCAGAAGCTGATGTGCTTGCTGACTCTGACGCACTTGTTGATGCTGACTCAGAAGCTGATGTGCTTGCTGATTCTGATGCACTTGTTGATGCTGACTCAGAAGCTGATGTGCTTGCTGACTCTGACGCACTTGTTGATGCTGACTCAGAAGCTGATGTGCTTGCTGATTCTGATGCACTTGTTGATGCTGATTCAGAAGCCGATGTGCTTGCTGATTCTGACGCACTTGTTGATGCCGATTCAGAAGCTGATGTACTTGCTGATTCTGATGCACTTGTTGATGCCGATTCAGAAGCTGATGTGCTTGCTGATTCTGATGCACTTGTTGACGCTGATTCAGAAGCGGATGTGCTTGCTGATTCTGACGCACTTGTTGATGCCGATTCAGAAGCGGATGTACTTGCTGACTCTGATGCACTTGTTGATGCCGATTCAGAAGCTGATGTACTTGCTGATTCTGATGCACTTGTTGACGCTGATTCAGAAGCCGATGTGCTTGCTGATTCTGACGCACTTGTTGACGCTGATTCAGAAGCGGATGTGCTTGCTGATTCTGACGCACTTGTTGATGCCGATTCAGAAGCGGATGTACTTGCTGACTCTGATGCACTTGTTGATGCCGATTCAGAAGCTGATGTACTTGCTGATTCTGATGCACTTGTTGATGCTGATTCAGAAGCCGATGTGCTTGCTGATTCTGACGCACTTGTTGATGCCGATTCAGAAGCTGATGTACTTGCTGATTCTGATGCACTTGTTGACGCTGATTCAGAAGCTGATGTACTTGCTGACTCTGACGCGCTTGTTGATGCCGATTCAGAAGCCGATGTACTTGCTGACTCTGACGCGCTTGTTGACGCTGATTCAGAAGCTGATGTGCTTGCTGACTCAGAAGCTGATGTACTTGCTGATTCTGACGCACTTGTTGACGCTGATTCAGAAGCCGATGTGCTTGCTGATTCTGATGCACTTGTTGACGCTGATTCAGATGCTGATGTCGACGCGCTTGTGCTTGCTGATTCAGATGCTGAGGTCGATGCACTTGTTGATGCTGACTCAGACGCTGATGTCGATGCACTTGTTGATGCTGACTCAGATGCTGAGGTCGATGCACTTGTTGATACTGACTCAGATGCTGATGTCGATGCACTTGTTGATGCTGATTCAGATGCTGATGTCGATGCACTTGTTGATGCTGATTCAGATGCTGATGTCGATGCACTTGTTGATGCTGATTCAGATGCTGATGTCGATGCACTTGTTGATGCTGATGTCGATGCACTTGTTGATGCTGACTCAGATGCTGAGGTCGATGCACTTGTTGATGCTGACTCAGATGCTGAGGTCGACGCGCTTGTGCTTGCTGATTCTGACGCACTTGTTGACGCTGATTCAGAAGCCGATGTGCTTGCTGATTCTGACGCACTTGTTGATGCTGATTCAGAAGCCGATGTGCTTGCTGACTCTGACGCACTTGTTGATGCTGATTCAGATGCTGATGTGCTTGCTGATTCTGATGCACTTGTTGATGCTGATTCAGAAGCCGATGTGCTTGCTGATTCTGACGCGCTTGTGCTTGCTGACTCAGAAGCTGATGTACTTGCTGACTCTGATGCACTTGTTGATGCCGATTCAGAAGCTGATGTACTTGCTGATTCTGACGCACTTGTTGATGCCGATTCAGAAGCTGATGTACTTGCTGATTCTGATGCACTTGTTGATGCCGATTCAGAAGCTGATGTGCTTGCTGATTCTGATGCACTTGTTGACGCTGATTCAGAAGCGGATGTGCTTGCTGATTCTGACGCACTTGTTGATGCCGATTCAGAAGCGGATGTACTTGCTGACTCTGATGCACTTGTTGATGCCGATTCAGAAGCTGATGTACTTGCTGATTCTGATGCACTTGTTGACGCTGATTCAGAAGCCGATGTGCTTGCTGATTCTGACGCACTTGTTGACGCTGATTCAGAAGCGGATGTGCTTGCTGATTCTGACGCACTTGTTGATGCCGATTCAGAAGCGGATGTACTTGCTGACTCTGATGCACTTGTTGATGCCGATTCAGAAGCTGATGTACTTGCTGATTCTGATGCACTTGTTGATGCTGATTCAGAAGCCGATGTGCTTGCTGATTCTGACGCACTTGTTGATGCCGATTCAGAAGCTGATGTACTTGCTGATTCTGATGCACTTGTTGACGCTGATTCAGAAGCTGATGTACTTGCTGACTCTGACGCGCTTGTTGATGCCGATTCAGAAGCCGATGTACTTGCTGACTCTGACGCGCTTGTTGACGCTGATTCAGAAGCTGATGTGCTTGCTGACTCAGAAGCTGATGTACTTGCTGATTCTGACGCACTTGTTGACGCTGATTCAGAAGCCGATGTGCTTGCTGATTCTGATGCACTTGTTGACGCTGATTCAGAAGCTGATGTGCTTGCTGATTCTGACGCACTTGTTGACGCTGATTCAGAGGCGCTTGTGCTTGCTGACTCAGATGCTGAGGTCGATGCACTTGTTGATGCTGATTCAGATGCTGATGTCGACGCGCTTGTGCTTGCTGATTCAGATGCTGAGGTCGATGCACTTGTTGATGCTGACTCAGACGCTGATGTCGATGCACTTGTTGATGCTGACTCAGATGCTGAGGTCGATGCACTTGTTGATACTGACTCAGATGCTGATGTCGATGCACTTGTTGATGCCGATTCAGAAGCGGATGTACTTGCTGACTCTGATGCACTTGTTGATGCCGATTCAGAAGCTGATGTACTTGCTGACTCTGATGCACTTGTTGATGCCGATTCAGAAGCTGATGTACTTGCTGATTCTGATGCACTTGTTGATGCTGACTCAGAAGCTGATGTGCTTGCTGACTCTGACGCACTTGTTGATGCTGACTCAGAAGCTGATGTGCTTGCTGATTCTGACGCACTTGTTGATGCTGATTCAGAGGCGCTTGTTGATGCCGATTCAGAAGCTGATGTGCTTGCTGATTCTGATGCACTTGTGCTTGCTGACTCAGAAGCTGATGTACTTGCTGACTCTGATGCACTTGTTGATGCCGATTCAGAAGCTGATGTACTTGCTGATTCTGATGCACTTGTTGATGCTGACTCAGAAGCTGATGTGCTTGCTGATTCTGATGCACTTGTTGATGCCGATTCAGAAGCTGATATGCTTGCTGATTCTGACGCACTTGTTGACGCTGATTCAGAAGCTGATGTGCTTGCTGATTCTGACGCGCTTGTGCTTGCTGACTCAGAAGCTGATGTACTTGCTGACTCTGATGCACTTGTTGACGCTGATTCAGAAGCCGATGTGCTTGCTGATTCAGAGGCACTTGTTGACGCTGATTCAGAGGCACTTGTGCTTGCTGATTCTGACGCACTTGTTGACGCTGATTCAGAAGCTGATATGCTTGCTGATTCTGACGCACTTGTTGACGCTGATTCAGAAGCTGATGTGCTTGCTGATTCTGACGCGCTTGTGCTTGCTGACTCAGAAGCTGATGTACTTGCTGACTCTGATGCACTTGTTGACGCTGATTCAGAAGCCGATGTGCTTGCTGATTCAGAGGCACTTGTTGACGCTGATTCAGAGGCACTTGTGCTTGCTGATTCTGACGCACTTGTTGACGCTGATTCAGAAGCCGATGTGCTTGCTGATTCTGATGCACTTGTTGACGCTGATTCTGACGCACTTGTGCTTGCTGATTCTGACGCACTTGTGCTTGCTGATTCTGACGCACTTGTTGACGCTGATTCAGAAGCCGATGTGCTTGCTGATTCTGACGCACTTGTTGACGCTGATTCAGAGGCACTTGTGCTTGCTGATTCTGACGCACTTGTTGAGGCCGATTCAGAAGCCGATGTGCTTGCTGATTCTGACGCACTTGTTGATGCTGACTCAGAGGCACTTGTGCTTGCTGATTCTGACGCACTTGTTGATGCTGACTCAGAGGCACTTGTGCTTGCTGATTCTGACGCACTTGTTGATGCTGACTCAGATGCTGATGTGCTTGCTGATTCTGACGCACTTGTTGACGCTGATTCTGAAGCTGATGTACTTGCTGATTCTGACGCACTTGTTGAGGCCGATTCAGAAGCTGATGTACTTGCTGATTCTGACGCACTTGTTGACGCTGACTCAGATGCTGATGTGCTTGCTGACTCTGACGCACTTGTTGAGGCCGATTCAGAAGCTGATGTGCTTGCTGATTCTGACGCACTTGTTGACGCTGATTCAGAAGCCGATGTACTTGCTGATTCTGACGCACTTGTTGACGCTGATTCAGAAGCCGATGTGCTTGCTGATTCTGATGCACTTGTTGACGCTGATTCTGAAGCTGATGTGCTTGCTGATTCTGACGCACTTGTTGACGCTGATTCAGAAGCCGATGTGCTTGCTGATTCTGACGCACTTGTTGACGCTGATTCAGAAGCCGATGTACTTGCTGATTCTGACGCACTTGTTGATGCTGATTCAGAAGCCGATGTGCTTGCTGATTCTGACGCACTTGTTGACGCTGATTCAGAAGCCGATGTGCTTGCTGATTCTGATGCACTTGTTGACGCTGATTCAGAGGCACTTGTGCTTGCTGATTCTGACGCACTTGTTGACGCTGATTCAGAAGCCGATGTGCTTGCTGATTCTGACGCACTTGTTGATGCTGACTCAGAGGCACTTGTGCTTGCTGATTCTGACGCACTTGTTGACGCTGATTCAGAAGCCGATGTGCTTGCTGATTCTGATGCACTTGTTGACGCTGATTCTGACGCACTTGTGCTTGCTGATTCTGACGCACTTGTGCTTGCTGATTCTGACGCACTTGTGCTTGCTGATTCTGACGCACTTGTTGACGCTGATTCAGAAGCCGATGTGCTTGCTGATTCTGACGCACTTGTTGACGCTGATTCAGAGGCACTTGTGCTTGCTGATTCTGACGCACTTGTTGACGCTGATTCAGAAGCCGATGTGCTTGCTGATTCTGACGCACTTGTTGATGCTGACTCAGAGGCACTTGTGCTTGCTGATTCTGACGCACTTGTTGATGCTGACTCAGAGGCACTTGTGCTTGCTGATTCTGACGCACTTGTTGATGCTGACTCAGAGGCACTTGTGCTTGCTGATTCTGACGCACTTGTTGATGCTGACTCAGAGGCACTTGTGCTTGCTGATTCTGACGCACTTGTTGACGCTGATTCAGAAGCCGATGTGCTTGCTGATTCTGATGCACTTGTTGACGCTGATTCAGAGGCACTTGTTGATGCTGACTCAGAGGCACTTGTTGACGCTGATTCAGAAGCCGATGTGCTTGCTGATTCTGACGCGCTTGTTGACGCTGACTCAGAAGCCGATGTGCTTGCTGACTCAGAAGCTGATGTACTTGCTGACTCTGACGCACTTGTTGACGCTGACTCAGAAGCTGATGTACTTGCTGACTCTGACGCACTTGTTGATGCTGATTCTGACGCACTTGTGCTTGCTGATTCTGACGCACTTGTGCTTGCTGATTCTGACGCACTTGTTGACGCTGATTCAGAAGCCGATGTGCTTGCTGATTCTGACGCGCTTGTTGACGCTGACTCAGAAGCCGATGTGCTTGCTGACTCAGAAGCTGATGTACTTGCTGACTCTGACGCACTTGTTGACGCTGATTCAGAAGCCGATGTGCTTGCTGATTCTGACGCACTTGTTGACGCTGATTCAGAGGCACTTGTGCTTGCTGATTCTGACGCACTTGTTGACGCTGATTCAGAAGCCGATGTGCTTGCTGATTCTGACGCACTTGTTGACGCTGATTCAGATGCCGATGTACTTGCTGAAGTGCTTGCGCTTGTTGATGCTGACGTACTTGCTGATGTACTTGCGCTCGTTGATGCCGATGTACTTGCTGAAGTACTTGCGCTCGTTGATGCCGACGTACTTGCTGATGTACTTGCGCTCGTTGATGCCGATGTACTTGCTGATGTACTTGCGCTTGTTGATGCTGACGTACTTGCTGACGTGCTTGCGCTTGTTGATGCCGATGTGCTAGCCGATGTACTTGCACTTGTTGATGCCGACGTGCTAGCCGATGTACTTGCACTTGTTGATGCTGACGTACTTGCTGACGTGCTTGCGCTTGTTGATGCTGACGTACTTGCTGACGTGCTTGCGCTTGTTGATGCTGACGTACTTGCTGAAGTGCTTGCGCTTGTTGATGCCGACGTGCTAGCCGATGTACTTGCACTTGTTGATGCTGACGTACTTGCTGACGTACTTGCACTCGTTGAAGCTGATGTGCTTGCTGAAGTGCTTGCGCTTGTTGAAGCTGACGTACTTGCTGATGTACTTGCGCTTGTTGAAGCCGATGTGCTTGCTGAAGTGCTTGCGCTTGTTGAAGCTGACGTACTTGCTGAAGTACTTGCGCTTGTTGATGCTGACGTACTTGCTGACGTACTTGCGCTTGTTGAAGCCGATGTGCTTGCTGAAGTACTTGCGCTTGTTGATGCCGATGTGCTTGCTGACGTACTTGCGCTTGTTGATGCCGATGTACTTGCTGATGTGTTTGCTGAAGTACTTGCGCTCGTTGATGCTGACTGGCTAGCTGAAGTGCTTGCTGATTGACTCGCACTTGTCGATGCTGACTGGCTTGCACTTATCGATGCTGAGGCAGAGGCAGATTGAGACGCTTCAGAATCCGATACTGGCACTTTCACTTCATTTGTTGTGCCATCTTTATAGGTAATAATTACTGTTACTTTACCATCTGATACAGCACCGTTATCTTTAAGTGCATAGCCACTAATACGATTTGCCTCTTGTGGATTTGAACCCTTCACCGCTGCAAGAATCTTTTGTTTATCATTTTCTGATGGAGTTGTCGCATTAGTTACTTGAACTGTCGCTGGCACTTTACCTGGGAATTTTTCTTTCAACTCACCCTGTTTCAGAATAAAGGTAGTTCCGTCTGATCGGAGATTTGAAAAATCATCTGCAGTTATAGAACGTGTAATTTTATTTCTGGAATCATATCTCAAGTCTGGATTAATAGTACCTGTAACGGTTGTCACAGCTGGTTGGTTAGCAGTAGCTATAGTCTTAGCTGTGACTTTATTGATAACAGTTGTTCCCCATGTATCATTATGGAAAAGATTGTTAATTTCAGGAGTCCCTGGTGCTCCATTACGAACTTCTGTATTTTTAACAACACCACTATTATCTTTGAACTTAGCTGTAAATGCTAATGAATCTCCAGAATAGAAAGTATACACAGGAATGCCATTTTCCATTGATTTAGGGACATCAGACCATGTATTATCAGCATTCTTTACTTTGACTACCGTATCAATAACTTGTGGCTTTTCTGTTTCAGGTGTAATAGCAACTGTCCTTACATCCGATTCCAAAGTTTCTTTTTTATTCGTTACTGGATTATCAAATTCCTTACTTTGTTTAACTGTTACGTTTCCTGTCGGAAGTAAGCCATTACCATCTGCAACATCAGTAGAAGAGAAGGTTACATTTCCTGCATTATCAGCTTGTTTCGTAACTGTTTTACCACCGATCGTCAAGGTTACTTGCGCATTTGGTAGAGCATTCGTTACAGTAATTCCCTTATTTGATAAACCACCTGTATTTCTTAGCTGGTCATCTGCAATTTGTGGTGGGTTCGGTCTAACTTTGATAGCTACAGGTACTTCTTTCAAAATTCGTTGACCATTTGCATCTGGCGGAAGTGTAACTTTAACCTTCTTCTCAAAGATTCCTGGTGTAGCAGTAGATGGTGTACCCCCTACCCACTCAAATGTTGTTCCTGCCGGAAACGCTTCAGTGCCTGATGTTGTATTGCTACTATTTTTGAGCACATCAGAAGCACTTGCAACATCTGTTGCTCCTTGCACATAGGTCAAGTCTGCCTTCTTAACAGGATTTACAACGATTTGTCTGACCGTTACATCCTTGCTGAGCTTAACCGTACTATTATCAAATCGTCCCTTTGGATAGGTAACTTTCAGGCGATACTCATGCGTTCCAGCTACGTTTGTTGCTGGGATTGGCGAAGTATCTCCTACAACATTTCCGTTCGCATCATACCAAGCCCCCTCGGTTCCAGTTGGTATCTTGTCATTACCACTTTGTTTTAAATATGCTGCTCGGTCTCGTCCATATCGTGGTGCTTCTCCAGCCCAATCATAAATTGGTGCCTTAGCATCATAAGTAGACATTGTGCTATAGGTTACTGGGACTAGCTTAACTGTTCCATTCCTATAAGTCACTTTCACTTCTGCTTTTTTGTTGTTTCCTGAGTTTGTCACATCTGGCGCTTGTGACCAGGTTACAACAGCATCACTTGGAATAGTTCCGCCGTTAACAGCTTTAATTACGTCTTTTGGATGAATCGTGTCACCTTCTCCAACATAGGTGTAAAATACATTGCTCGCGGCTTCAACACCATAGTCCAAATTAGGAGTAACTGTTCTGGACGTTCCATCTTTATAGGTAATCAATACACTTCCATCATTCTGTTGAGTGTATGTACTGATACGATGTTTATCCTTTGGATAGGCATTTTCAACAGCTGTTTTAATAGCATTTTTATCTGTAGGAGTTAAATTGCTAATGTCTCCAACAGTTATCTTAGGAATTGCTACTTCACCCAATCTATCTTTCAACTCACCCTGTTTAAGAACAAAGGTAGTTCCGTCTGATCGGAGATTTGAAAAATCATCTGCAGTTATAGAGCGTGTAATTCTATTACCAGAAGCATATCTCAAATCTGCATTAATAGTTCCTGTAACAGTTGTCGTAGCTGGTTGCTTATCAGTAGCTGTAGTCTTAGTTGATACTTTATTGATAACAGTTGTTCCCCATGTATCATTATGGAAAAGATTGTTAATTTCAGGAGTCCCTGGTCCTCCATTACGAACTTCTGTATTTTTGACAACACCACTATTATCTTTGAACTTAGCTGTAAATGCTAATGAATCTCCAGAATAGAAAGTATATACAGGGGTACCATTTTCCGATGTTTTAGGAGCATCTGACCATGTGTTATCGTCATTCTTTACTTTGACTACCGTATCAATAACTTGTGGTTTTTCTGTTTCAGGTGTAATAGCAACTGTTCTTACATCTGATTCCAAAGTTTCATTCGCATTCGTTACAGGATTAGTAAACACCTTACTTTGTTTAACTGTTACGTTTCCTGTTGGAAGCAATCCATTACTATCTGCGACTTCGGCTGGAGTGAAAGTCAAGCTCGTTACATTAGCACCAGCAGTCTTAGTAAGAGTCTTACCACCAATTGTCAAGGTTACCGTCGCGCCTGGAACAACATCTGTAACGGTGATTCCTTTATTTGGCAAACCACCTGTATTTGTCACTTGAACAGCTGAAATTTGTGGTGGGTTCGGTCTGACTTTGATGGTTACAGGAACATTTGTAGCATTCCTTGATTGAGTTGTTGAACCTTGCGGTAAAGTAACTCTGACTTCCTTTTTAAAGATACCTGAAGTTGCAACATCTGGTCTGGACACCCATTCATAAGTTGTGTCAGTTGGAATTGCTACACTAGAGTCAGAATTTTTAAGTGCACTGCTCGGATTGGAAATAATACCATTGAGCGGAGTTGTATCCCCAACTTTTGTAGTATACTCTTGATTAGCTACTGGATCAACGACTGTATAATTAAACTTCACTGTACTTGTTAACGCAGGATTTGAAGTTGTTACATCACCAAGTCGCCCTTTTGGATAGGTAGCTCTCACTGTATAAGTTGTACGGTGAGACACAGGGTTAGCACCTGTTGTATGCCAGACATCGCTAAATCTAGGTAAGCCATCCTGTCTACTTACTTGCGCACTTGCATTGTTATTCAGTTGATACTCATACGAAATGTCGCTCCTGAAGGAAGGGAATCGTTATTGAGATAAAGATATGAATCTCCACCAATATTATTGGCATAGCTTCCTCCAACAGTTACATCTTTACCTGGAACTGCTTTAAAGGCATAAAATTGACCAGTAACTCCATTATTGGTTTTGGTCTCAATCTTTTGGTAAACTGTGTAATTGTATGTTAAATCCGTAGTAGTTTTATCTGGGTGAGTTACCGTTAAAATTGCAGTCCGACTACCTACTGTCATCGTAGGAGCTTGTCCGTTTTTCCAAGCAAATGAGGTCCCTTGAGGTAGGCTAGAAGCTCCACCGACTGGGCTTACAAGACTACTTAGTGTTATATCAGACACAGACTCACTACTTACCGCGTAGAATGTATCAGTCACCTTTTCAACACCGTATTTCAGATTTGAATTGACTGTATCCTGGGTACCATCTCGATAAGTAATGGTGATTACACCAGTATCAGACACTGTAATTTCATGATTACCTTCAGAACCTTTCACGTAGTCTGTACTTGAAAGAATTCTTGCATTGGCTGTTTTAAGTTAGCCAAAACTTGATTTTTTTCTTCTTGACTTAGATGTTCTTTGTCATTAACTGTGACTGTCGCACCACTCACAGGCTCGTTACGTTCATTAAAGCCTCTGATATTAAGAGCCATCTCTGCCGTAGCTTTTTGACCGTCGGTATCTGTTACAACATATTGAATAATGTGTGCACCAGGTTTATACGGTTCCCAAGCCCCGTCTGCACGACCAGGTTTTCCTTTTCCGTTGTTTCGACCAATAGTACCTTCTATCGTTACCGTATAAGAAGTTGGATAACTGGCAAGCTTACCATTTTGATACACACCAAAATCACCAAATTGTCCTCGTGGATTCACTGGATAATTAGGAGCACTCAAACCTGTGATAATTGTATTCTTAGGTCCTGGATCTAATCTTACCAAGCCCCTATCATCACTCATTGACATGTGGATTGTGGAGATAGAGTCGTCATTAAAATAGGTAACAGCCTCAGGCAAACTAATCGAAGGTAGCTGAGATGCCGCACGGCTCTGACCTGCTGCACTTCTAGACTGACCTGTCCCACTAGTTGGAACAGTTGAACTGATTGAATCGCTATAATTCCCAGAAGTATTCGCACTTGTAAACGGTTGACTGCTTGTAGCCACTCTTGCGTTCAAGCTAGCAGCTTTCGACTGCTTATTTACAGTGGCATGAACCTCAAGCGTTGCTTCTAGGTTTCTTTGTTTATCATGGCGGATATCATAGACATACTCATTTCTTGAACCACCACGTTTCTCCATCTCTTGTCCATTAAAGGTCACACGATTAATCGTCGTATTGGAATCTACATCCGCAATCAGCCCTACATGATGCAAGGCATTGTTAGCGTGCATATTAATACGCCAAACAACTTCATGAGTATTTGGATTATAATTAGCAGACGCAATTGAGGCTTTCGTACCATGGCTAGAGAATGATGCTCTAGGAGAAGATCCTCTCTCTATCGCTTGTCCATTACGGCCATCACGTTGACCTGAAGTGGCACGCAAAACTGCATTAGCAATAGAGTTACGAGCTGAAGTTGCCGTGTTAATAACGCTACCAAGATCAGCAGTTGGATCCTTTAAAGCTGACTCAATCTCAGTAATGGCAGTTTCCACCTTAAGGATGGCTGCACTGGTATCTGGAAGATCTGCTGCCTTAGCTAAATATTCACCCATTTCAGCTGAAATTTTAGCTAGTTTTTTACGATCTTCTTCATTTCTTTGCAGATACTTCTACCGATGACAAGGCACCAGCCGTCACTCCTGCCAAGCTTGTTAATTCGGAAGTTTTATCTATCAAACCTGTTGCTGACTTAGCAGAGTCCAAGACAGGTGCAGACAAATTAGAGTTTGGCAAACCTTGACTAACTACTTGATTTTCAGCTGAAGCAGATTCGGATTGTCCAGCAGTTTCAACACTAGCAGTGCTAGTCGCAACCGAACTGTCCTCTGAATGAACCATCAACTGACTAGAACTTACAGAAGTGCTTGCTGATTCACTAGCTGAAGTACTTGTCGATGCACTAACGGAAGCAGAAGTACTTTCTGACATGCTTGCAGAAGTGCTAGCACTGACTGATTGGCTAGTAGAATTCGATTCTGAACTAGACACACTCTCGCTTTCTGAGTGTGACAAACTTGCCGATTCTTCTGGATTTGCTTTCGAAACAGATCCAAGAACGACTGAATCATTTGTAGCTAAAGCATCCGATGACTCTAATGTCTTTTCAAGAGCAACCGCATCATTAGCATGAACAGTAGTTTGTGTTGCCACTGCTCCGCCTAGTACAGCTCCTGTAGCTGCGAGCCCCCTTATAATATCAAGGCCTGTAATTGTATTGTTTGTTTGGTTCTCAACCACTTCGGTCATAACTTGGGTAGTATCGACACTACCACGGAAAACCTTAAACAAACCAAATAAAGAAGTGGAAGCCCGTAGCCAATGCTTACCGGATTTCACCAACTTATAGCGGGTCACACGATCAGTTTCACGATATTGACCCTCTTGACGTCTGAAAAACATGCTATCTCCTTATCTAAACTTAGGTTAAGGGTATAATTCACCCTATTTTAAGTTATTCTTTGATATTATAAAAAAAATTGATTTAAAAATCAATAGAATTCAAAAAAAATAACACTATATAATAACGTTTTATGTTTAAAACAAATCTTTTTATAGACAGAGCAAACGCATATTTAATATATATATATATATTGCACTGTTTTTTGTATACTTCTAATTTATTTTACTTTAAATAAAAATATAAATTTTTCTATATTCAAACATTCTATTTCATTAATCAATCATACTATTGCCGAATCACAGCGCTATCTAGAGTTCACTGTTAAATTTCAATACATATAATTTCACTAGGATATTACGTGAGTAGATTGGCAAGAAAACATGTGTACTATCAAGTTTTTTAATATCTAATACTCTTCGAAAATCTCTTCAAATCGCGTCAACATCGCCTTGCTGTAGATAGGGTTACTGACTTCGTCAGTTCTATCCACAACCTCAAAACAGTGTTTTGAGCAACCTGCGGCTAGTTTCCTAGTTTGCTCTTTGATTTTCATTGAGTTTAAATGATACATCCTATTCCAAACTTAATTTTTTGATTAGTCTCCTTAGTTACTGAAATTCTTATCTTATAAAAAAACTTTGCTGAACTACCATTGAAAGTTGAGAAGAACATTATTTTACCAAGTTTTAGTAAGAAAGACAGCCACTCTAACTATCTAAAATTCCAATGAAAAAGCCCACGAACAATAACATTCATGGACTTATTCTAATAATGAGGATAGCTCAAATGACATATCACTTACCGATTGTTACACTACGACACGGAGTTTGGCAAATCGATTCTATTTGTCAAACGTAGTTAGTAAGGCAGTTAGCTAAGCCACTCCCTACCCGTTACGACGGCAAAGTCCACGAATCGATACCATTCGTGGATTTTTCCTAGTGAAGCGTTTAGGTAAACCGCCATAGCGGTTACCGATTGTTAGATTACGACACTGAGTTTTACAAATCGATTCCATTTGTAAAACTCAGTTAGTGAGGCAGGCAGGTAGGAAACTTTCTACCAATCACGACGTAAAGTTTTACGAATCGATAATATTCGTAAAACTTTACTAGTGGAGCGCCTAGCCAAGTTCCATAGAAACTTGGCGTTAGTTACTTAGATTGTTACACAATCAAGTAACTTTGGCGATCTACATTTCTCTTCCAACTCTACGTCTGGATACTTATCTGCAAACCAGCGGAGGGCAAAGTCATTTTCAAAGAGGAAGACTGGTTGGTCAAAGCGGTCTTTGGCCAAGATATTGCGGCTTGATGACATCCGTTCATCCAAGTCCTCAGGCTTGATCCAACGAACGGTCTTTTTACCCATTGGGCTCATAACCACTTCAGCATTGTACTCGCCTTCCATACGGTGTTTAAAGACTTCAAACTGGAGTTGACCAACAGCTCCCAGCATGTATTCACCTGTTTGGTAATTCTTATAAAGCTGAACAGCACCTTCTTGCACCAATTGCTCAATCCCCTTGTGGAAGGATTTCTGCTTCATGACATTCTTAGCAGAAACTTTCATGAAAATTTCAGGGGTAAAGGTTGGCAGTGGTTCAAATTCAAATTTGTTTTTCCCAACTGTCAAGGTATCCCCAACCTGATAAGTACCGGTATCGTAAACCCCGATAATATCACCTGCCACGGCATTGGTCACATTCTCACGACTTTCAGCCATAAACTGAGTGACATTCGACAGTTTAGCCCCCTTACCAGTACGAGGAAGGTTGACACTCATGCCACGCTCAAATTCACCTGATACGATACGGACAAAGGCGATACGGTCACGGTGACGAGGGTCCATGTTGGCTTGGATTTAAAGACAAATCCTGAGAAATCCTTATCATGAGGATCCACAATTTCTCCGTCTGTTTTCTTGTGACCATGTGGTTCTGGAGCAAATTTGAGGAAAGTCTCAAGGAAGGTCTGCACACCAAAGTTTGTCAAAGCTGAACCGAAGAAGACAGGTGTCAATTCTCCAGCCAGAATAGCTTCCTCTGAGAATTCATTTCCAGCTTCATTTAAAAGTTCAATATCATCCTTAACTTGCTCGTAGAAAGGATTGCTACCAAAAAGCTTGTCCCCATCTTCTAGACTGGCAAAACGTTCATCCCCTTTGTAGAGCTCCAAGCGTTGGTTATAGAGGTCATATAAGCCTTCAAAGGCTTTCCCCATCCCGATTGGCCAGTTCATAGGGTAGCTAGCAATGCCCAAGACTTCTTCCAATTCTTGTAAGAGGTCCAGTGGCTCACGTCCATCACGGTCTAGCTTGTTCATAAAGGTAAAGACTGGAATGCCACGATGTTTCACAACCTCAAATAATTTCTTAGTCTGAGCCTCGATACCCTTAGCAGAGTCCACGACCATGACTGCAGCATCCACCGCCATCAAGGTACGATAGGTATCTTCTGAGAAGTCCTCGTGTCCTGGCGTGTCGAGGATGTTGACGCGCTTGCCATCGTAGTCAAATTGCATCACAGATGAAGTCACCGAAATCCCACGTTGTTTCTCGATATCCATCCAGTCAGACTTGGCAAAAGTCCCTGTTTTCTTCCCTTTTACCGTACCAGCCTCACGAATCTCGCCCCCAAAGTAGAGCAATTGCTCAGTGATGGTTGTTTTCCCCGCGTCAGGGTGGGAGATGATGGCAAAGGTACGACGTTTCTTAATTTCTTCTTGAATATTCATAAGTTCTCTTTCTTTGATTCTCTATTTTTCTTGTTTCAATAGCTAAGAATGATTTCTACATTGGATTTTACCATTCCTTTCAACACTCCATTATATCGGATTTTAGCATTTTTTTCAATTTCTATTTTATGTTAGACTATACTTGAATAAAAGCTATTCCTTGTAGTCAAATAGATCGAAAACCGTGACAATCCTAGCAAAAATGATATAATAAAACAAAAAGGAGATGTAATCATGTTCAAAGAATTTGGTATAACCAATTTAGAAGTGACGAAAGATGATATTTACAAGAATCCAAGCAACCCTATTTTGCGTATGTATGATGACGATGAATTAATCGGAACCTTTAGTATTCTAACTGGAGAAGTATTGGAAAATTTGGACTTGGCAGACTATGATATTCGTTTTGCTCAAAAGCAAATTGAGTTAAATCGCGATAACTACCTTGAAACATGGAAGGACTACGTGGGATTACTACATGCCTAAATATTCTTTCTTAAAGTATGGTATTGAAATTCGTCCTAACGAACATAACCATAAAGGTCAAAAAGCGCATATTCACTTTTATATCCACGGAGAAGAAGTGGGTTCAATGTTTCTGAACGGTGAACTGAGAGATGGTAAAGCAAAAGCAAAAGACCTAAAAATGATAAGGCAATATGTCTTAGAAAATGCAGTTGAACTTCAGGCTTTATGGAATAAATACCAAAAGAGTGCATATTAAAACCAAAGAATCTTAGTTTGCTAATCAACAACAAACAAAAACTATCTAGCAATTTTAATGCCTACTATTCAAGCATTGCCCCACTTAGGTACTAACCATCCTACTCCCCTTGTAATTTTTAAAATAAATGTTATAATGAATATAGAAAAAGGTGTTGCGTCAACAACACCCCACAGAGCCATTTAAGACGGTGGCTGTAATTACATAACTAAAAATAGCTCGTTAACTCGCCAAAGTTAGGACGGCTATTTTTTTGTCTATTTAAAAAACTATTTCTTGACTTACCAGATGTCTTTTTCAGCTTTACCTCCCTTATTTATAGGAAAAATATGGTAAAAATAGAACAGACTAAAAAAATCATCATTTCACGAAAGGATGCAAGATGAAAAATTACGCAAGAAGAGGTAACACACGTTGCCAATCTTTCAAAATTAAGATTCTCTGAAGAAGAAACTGCTGCCTTTGCGACCACCTTGTCTAAGATTGTAGACATGGTTGAATTGCTGGGCGAAGTCGACACAACTGGTGTCGTACCTACTACGACCATGGCTGACCGCAAAACTGTACTCCGCCCTGATGTGGCCGAAGAAGGAACAGACCGTGATCGCTTGTTTAAAAACGTACCTGAAAAAGACAACTACTATATCAAGGTACCAGCTATCCTAGACGATGGAGGAGATGCCTAATGACTTTCAACAATAAAACCATTGAAGACTTGCACAATCTCCTTGTGTCTAAGGAAATTTCTGCAACTGAATTGACCCAAGCAACGCTTGAAGATATCCAATCTCGCGAGACAGCTATCAACGCTTTTGTTACTATCGCTGAGGAGCAAGCCCTTGCTCAAGCTAAGGCTATTGATGAAGCTGGAATTGACGCTGACAATGTCCTTTCAGGAATTCCGCTTGCTGTTAAGGATAATATCTCTACAGATGGTATCCTCACAACTGCAGCCTCAAAAATGCTCTACAACTACGAGCCAATCTTTGATGCGACTGCGGTTGCCAATGCAAAAGCTAAAGGCATGATTGTTGTCGGAAAAACCAACATGGACGAATTTGCCATGGGTGGTTCAGGTGAAACTTCTCACTACGGAGCAACTAAAAACGCTTGGGACCACAGTAAGGTGCCTGGTGGTTCATCAAGTGGTTCTGCCGCAGCTGTAGCTTCTGGACAAGTCCGCTTGTCACTTGGTTCTGATACGGGTGGTTCTATCCGCCAACCTGCTGCCTTCAACGGGATCGTTGGTCTCAAACCAACCTACGGAACAGTTTCACGTTTCGGTCTCATTGCCTTTGGTAGCTCTCTAGACCAAATCGGACCTTTCGCGCCGACCGTTAAGGAAAATGCCCTCTTGCTCAACGCTATTGCTAGCGAAGATGCTAAAGACTCTACTTCTGCTCCTGTCCGCATTGCCGACTTTACTTCAAAAATCGGTCAAGACATCAAGGGTATGAAAATCGCTTTGCCTAAGGAATACCTTGGTGAAGGGATTGCCCCAGAGGTTAAGGAAACTATTCTAAATGCTGCTAAGCACTTTGAAAAACTTGGCGCTATCGTTGAAGAAGTCAGCCTCCCTCACTCTAAATATGGTGTGGCAGTATACTACATTATCGCTTCATCTGAAGCTTCATCAAACTTGCAACGCTTTGACGGTATTCGTTATGGCTACCGTGCAGAGGATGCGACAAACCTTGATGAAATCTATGTAAATAGCCGTAGCCAAGGATTCGGTGAAGAGGTTAAACGCCGTATCATGCTTGGTACTTTCAGTCTTTCATCAGGTTACTATGATGCTTACTACAAGAAAGCTGGACAGGTTCGTACCCTCATCATCCAAGATTTCGAAAAAGTCTTGCGGATTACGACTTGATTTTGGGTCCAACTGCTCCAAGCGTTGCCTATGACTTAAATTCTCTCAACCACGACCCAGTTGCCATGTACTTAGCTGACCTCTTGACCATCCCAGTTAACTTAGCTGGTCTTCCAGGGATTTCGATTCCTGCTGGATTCTCTCAAGGTCTCCCTGTCGGACTCCAATTGATTGGTCCTAAGTACTCTGAGGAAACCATTTACCAAGCTGCTGCTGCCTTTGAAGCAACAACAGACTACCACAAACAACAACCCGTGATTTTTGGAGGTGACAACTAATGAACTTTGAAACAGTCATTGGACTTGAAGTCCACGTAGAGCTCAACACCAATTCAAAAATCTTCTCACCTACTTCTGCCCACTTTGGAAATGACCAAAATGCCAACACTAACGTGATTGACTGGTCCTTCCCAGGAGTTCTGCCAGTTCTCAATAAAGGTGTTGTTGATGCCGGTATCAAGGCAGCTCTTGCCCTCAACATGGACATCCATAAAAAGATGCACTTTGACCGCAAGAACTACTTCTATCCTGATAATCCCAAAGCCTACCAAATTTCTCAATTTGATGAGCCAATTGGTTACAATGGATGGATTGAAGTTGAGCTAGAAGACGGTACGACCAAGAAAATCGGTATCGAACGCGCCCACCTAGAGGAAGACGCTGGTAAAAACACCCACGGTACAGATGGCTACTCTTATGTTGACCTCAACCGCCAAGGTGTTCCATTGATTGAGATCGTATCTGAGGCTGACATGCGTTCGCCAGAAGAAGCCTACGCTTATCTGACAGCCCTCAAGGAAGTTATCCAGTACGCTGGTATTTCTGACGTTAAGATGGAAGAAGGTTCTATGCGTGTGGATGCTAACATCTCCCTTCGTCCTTATGGTCAAGAGAAAATTCGGTACCAAGACTGAGTTGAAGAACTTGAATTCCTTCTCAAATGTTCGCAAGGGTCTTGAATACGAAGTCCAACGTCAGGCTGAAATCCTATCGCTCAGGTGGTCAAATCCGCCAAGAAACACGCCGTTACGATGAAGCCAACAAGACAACTATCCTCATGCGTGTTAAGGAAGGCGCTGCTGACTACCGCTACTTCCCAGAACCTGACCTACCTATCTTTGAAATTTCAGATGAGTGGATCGAAGAAATGCGTACAGAGTTGCCAGAGTTTCCAAAAGAACGCCGTGCGCGTTATGTATCTGACCTTGGCTTGTCAGACTATGATGCTAGTCAGTTAACTGCGAACAAAGTCACTTCTGATTTCTTTGAAAAAGCTGTTGCTCTCGGTGGCGATGCTAAACAAGTCTCTAACTGGCTCCAAGGTGAGGTTGCTCAGTTCTTGAACGCTGAAGGCAAGACACTGGAACAAATCGAATTGACACCAGAAAACTTGGTTGAAATGATTGCCATCATCGAAGACGGCACTATCTCTTCTAAGATTGCTAAGAAAGTCTTTGTCCACCTGGCGAAAAATGGCGGTGGAGCGCGTGAATACGTGGAAAAAGCAGGCATGGTCCAAATCTCAGATCCAGCTGTCTTGATTCCAATTATCCACCAAGTCTTTGCGGATAACGAAGCCGCAGTTGCCGACTTCAAGTCAGGTAAACGTAACGCAGACAAGGCCTTCACAGGCTTCCTGATGAAAGCAACCAAAGGCCAAGCCAACCCACAAGTTGCCCTTCAACTTCTTGCTCAAGAATTAGCGAAGTTGAAAGAAGATTAATATGTAAAAGAAACCAGCCCTGAGGTTGGTTTTTTTCGCTCCTACCAAATCCCAATAACTATTTTGGCTTTATTTCCAGAAGATTTTATGGTAAAATGAGGAGTAATAATATTTATTAAAGAGGTAAAAACATGATTGAAGCAAGCAAATTGAAAGCTGGTATGACATTTGAAACTGCAGACGGAAAATTGATCCGCGTTTTGGAAGCTAGCCACCACAAACCAGGTAAAGGAAACACGATCATGCGTATGAAATTGCGTGATGTCCGTACTGGTTCTACTTTTGACACAAGCTACCGTCCAGAAGAAAAATTCGAACAAGCTATTATCGAGACTATTCCAGCTCAATACTTGTACAAAATGGATGAAACTGCCTACTTCATGAACACTGAAACTTACGACCAATACGAAATCCCAGTCGTAAATGTTGAAAATGAATTGCTTTACATCCTTGAAAACTCTGATGTGAAAATCCAATTCTACGGAACTGAAGTAATCGGTGTAACTGTACCAACTACTGTTGAATTGACAGTTGCTGAAACACAACCATCTATCAAAGGTGCTACTGTTACAGGTTCTGGTAAACCAGCAACTATGGAAACTGGACTTGTTGTCAACGTTCCAGACTTCATCGAAGCTGGACAAAAATTGATCATCAACACTGCAGAAGGAACTTACGTTTCTCGTGCCTAATCTCTAGAAAGAGGTCATTCTATGGGAACTGAAGAACAATTTGGCGAAATCGTTATCGCTCCACGTGTACTTGAAAAAATCATTGCCATCGCAACTGCTAAAGTTGATGGTGTTCACTCATTTTCAAATAAATCCGTATCTGATACCCTATCAAAACTCTCTCTTGGTCGTGGCGTCTACTTAAAAGAAAGCAACGAAGAACTAACTGCTGACATCTACCTCTACCTTGAGTACGGTGTGAAAGTACCAAAAGTGGCTCTTGCTATTCAAAAAGCGGTCAAAGATGCTGTCCATGATATGGCAGATGTGGAACTTGCTGCTGTCAATATCCATGTTACAGGAATTGTTCCAGACAAAACACCAAAACCTGAGTTGAAAGATCTATTTAACGAGGACTTCCTCAATGACTAGTCCATTATTAGAATCTAGACGCGAACTTCGTAAATGCGCTTTTCAAGCTCTCATGAGCCTTGAATTTGGCACAGCATGGAAACAGCTTGTCGCTTTGCCTACACACATGACCGTGAAGATGAAGATGTGCAAATTCCAGCCTTTCTTCTAAACTTGGTTTCTGGCGTTCAAGCTCAAAAAGACGAGTTGGATAAACAAATCAACCAGCACCTCAAATCAGGCTGGACAGTTGAACGCTTGACCTTGGTCGAAAAAAACTTACTACGCTTGGGTATCTTTGAAATCACTTCATTTGATACACCTCAGCTGGTAGCAGTCAATGAAGCCATTGAACTTGCCAAGAATTTTTCAGATCAAAAATCAGCCCGCTTTATCAACGGACTGCTTAGTCAATTTGTAACTGAAGAAAATGAATAATCAAAAAGGTGTTTGGTCTTCCAAGCACCTTTTGTTGTGTCCTCGACACAGAGTAAGAACCTCAAAAAACTAGAACTGACTGCTAGTTCTAGTTTTTGCGTATTCTGAAGAATTATACTCAATGAAAATCAAAGAGCAAACTAGTAAGCTAACCATAGGCTGCTCAAAGCACTGCTTTGAGGTTACAGATAAAACTGACGAAGTCAGCTCAAAACATGGTTTTGAGGTTGTGGATAGAACTGACGAAGTCAGTAACATATATACGGCAAGGCGAAGCTGACGTGGTTTGAAGAGATTTTCGAAGAGTATTAGTATTTTCTAAATCGTTGATAACGTTCTTCCAACAACTCTTCTAGCGATTTTTGTGAGAGTATAGCTAGCTCATCTTGAAGTTCTTTTTTTGACAGTCTTAATCAGTTCTTTACTAGAAAGTCCTGCTTCAGAAATCACCTTGTCCACCACGTCCATTTCTAACAACTCATGTGAAGTGATTTTCATCAACTCTGCTGCTTCCATGGCACGACTGCCATCCTTCCATAGAATGGAAGCAAAGCCTTCTGGGCTGAGAATCGCATAGATAGAATTTTCCAACATCCAGACACGGTCTGCGACTGCTAGAGCCAGAGCCCCACCTGAACCACCTTCACCAATAATGATAGCAATAATCGGAACTTTCAGGTCACTCATTTCCATGAGATTGCGAGCAATAGCTTCTCCCTGTCCACGTTCTTCCGCCCCCACACCAGGATAGGCACCTGCAGTATTGATAAAGGTCACAACTGGACGGCCAAACTTTTCAGCCTGTTTCATCAAACGTAAGGCCTTACGGTAACCTTCTGGATGCGGTTGGCCAAAATTCCGTTTGAGGTTGTCTTGTAAACTCTTGCCTTTTTGGATGCCAACCACTGTTACAGCTTGGTCTTCAAGCCAGCCTATACCACCCACAACTGCACCATCATCTCGGAAAGAACGGTCACCATGTAACTGGATAAATTCATCAAAAATGCCTGTCGCCAAGTCCAAGGTTGTCAAGCGACTCTGCTCACGCGCTTCTCTGACTATTTTTGCAATATTCATCTAGGACTCCTTCCGTGCAATCTGACTAGGCTAGCAATAGTATCTGGCAAGTCTCTTCGTTTGACAATAGCATCCACAAAGCCATGCTCCAATAGGAATTCTGCCTTTTGGAAATCCTCAGGCAAGCTTTCACGAACCGTATTTTCAATGACACGACGCCCAGCAAACCAACCAAACTCTGTGGTTCAGCCAGAATGATATCGCCTTCCATAGCGAAAGAAGCTGTCACACCACCAGTCGTTGGATCTGTCAAAATGGTCAGGTAAAAGAGGCCTGCATTTGAATGACGTTTAACTGCTGCAGAAATCTTGGCCATCTGCATGAGACTCATGATTCCTTCCTGCATACGGGCTCCACCAGAGGCTGTGAAGAGAACAACTGGCAATTGTTCGACAGTCGCATACTCAAACAAACGAGTGATTTTTTCACCTACAACCGTACCCATAGAAGCCATGATAAAGTTGGAATCCATAATCCCAAGAGCCACAGTCTGACCTTTAATAAGAGCAGTTCCTGTCACAACAGCTTCATCCAGACCTGTTTTTTCACGCATGGTTGCCAGTTTCTTTTGGTAACCAGGGAATTGCAAGGGATCCTTACTTTCAATCCCTGTAAACAATTCCTTGAAGGTTCCCATATCAATCGTCAAAGCCAAGCGTTCTTGGGCAGAAATACGAAAGGTATAGCTACAGTGCGGACAGATACGCTCACTTCCCAGATCCTTCTGATAGATGGTATGCTTACAACTCGGACACTGGGAGAATAGTTCATCTGGAACCTCTGGCTTGGCTTGAGGTTTTTCCCTAACCGAACGATTGGGATTGATTCGAATATACTTATCTTTTTTACTAAATAGAGCCATTGATTCCCCTTTTCGGTTTAAACTCTTAAAGTCATTTTATTCTTTTTCTTGATATTTGGGTAAGAAGGTTTCCATCAAGAAGGAAGTATCGTAATCCCCAGCAATGACATTGCGATCTGAAATGAGGTCAAGCTGGAAATCAGCATTGGTCTGCACCCCCTCTATCTCTAGTTCATAGAGGGCACGTTGCATTTTCATCAAGGCATCAAAACGATTTTCGCCGTGAACGATGACTTTGGCAATCATACTATCATAATAAGGCGGAATGGTGTAGCCTGGATAAACTGCTGAATCCACGCGCAAGCCAACTCCCCCCACTTGGCAGATAGAGATTGGTAATCTTACCTGGACTTGGAGCAAAGTTGAAGGCTGGATTTTCTGCATTGATACGACATTCAATAGCATGACCACGTAGGACAATATCCTCTTGCTTAACAGACAGAGGTTGACCTGTCGCAATGCGAATTTGTTCCTTAACGATATCCACACCTGAAACAAATTCTGTTACTGGATGTTCTACTTGTACACGAGTATTCATCTCCATGAAATAGAAATTGCCACTAGCTTCATCAAGAAGAAACTCAATGGTCCCTGCATTCTCATAACCAACAGACTCTGCCGCTCGAACAGCCGCAGCACCAATTTCATTGCGTAGCGTTTTCCCAATTGCAATCGAAGGACTTTCTTCTAAAACTTTTTGGTTATTCCGTTGAAGAGAGCAATCTCGTTCCCCCAAATGGATTACATTTCCATGTTCATCTCCTAGGATTTGAACCTCGATGTGACGAGCTGGATAGATAACCCGTTCTATGTACATGGCACCATTGCCATAATTGGCCTTGGCTTCACTTGAGGCTGTTTCAAAGGCTGAAACAAGGTCTTCTGGTTTTTCAACCTTGCGAATCCCTTTCCCACCACCACCTGCTGAAGCCTTGAGCATAACAGGGTAGCCAATTTTTTCAGCAACAATCAAGGCTTCCTCAGAGTTATGCACTTCTCCATCCGAACCCGGAATGACGGGCACGCCTGCTTTAATCATCTGAGCACGTGCATTAATCTTGTCCCCCATCATATCCATAACATGGCCAGATGGACCGATAAACTTGATGCCAACCTCTTCACACATGGTTGCAAATTTGGAGTTTTCACTGAGAAATCCAAAACCAGGGTGAATCGCTTCTGCTTCAGTCAAGACTGCAGCTGATAGAACCGCATTAATGTTAAGATAAGACTCAGTTGCCTTACCAGGGCCAATACAAACCGCCTCATCTGCTAAAAGCGTATGAAGGGCTTCCTTATCGGCAGTTGAATAGACCGCTACCGTCGCAATCCCCAATTCACGCGCCGCACGAATAATACGAACCGCAATTTCACCGCGATTGGCAATTAAAATTTTTCGAAACATGGAGAACCTCCTTAGTTCCCTATTGCAAAGGTGAGAGTACCACTAGCTGCAAGCTTGCCATCCACTTCAGCCTTTGCTTCAACCACAGCGATGGTACCGCGACGTTTTACAAAAGTCGCCGTCATAACCAATTGGTCGCCTGGTACAACTTGCTTCTTGAATTTAACCTTGTCCATACCAGCGTAAAAGACCAGTTTTCCTTTATTTTCAGGTTTTGACAACTCCAAGACACCAGCTGTTTGCGCCAAGGCTTCCATGATCAGAACACCTGGCATAACTGGGTATTGAGGAAAATGACCGTTAAAGAAAGGCTCATTGATGGTCACATTTTTGATGGCAACAATGGTGTCTTCGCTCACTTCCAAGACACGGTCTACTAGGAGCATGGGATAACGATGGGGTAGAGCTTCTTTGATTCCTTGAATATCGATCATTTGATACGTACCAATCCTTTACCAAACTCAACCATTTCTTCATTAGAAACGAGAATTTCCGTTACCACACCATCCTTAGGTGCTGGAATTTCATTCATGACTTTCATGGCTTCGATGATTACCAATGTTTGACCTTTTTTGACACTATCACCAACTGTGACGAAGGCAGGTTTATCAGGACCAGCAGCCAAGTAAGCCACCCCAACAAGTGGACTCTCTACAACATCCCCCTCAGCAACTACACTTGCTTCAGCTGGAGCCGAAGTTTCTTCTACTACAGTCTCTGCTGGAGCAGATGTAGGAGCTACTGGACTTGGTGTTGCTAGAACGGATGCTGGAGCGACTTGAGCTGCAACTTCAGGAACAGGTCTCGCTTCATTCTTGCTAAACTGCAACTCATCCGTCCCATTTTTATAAGAAAATTCTCTCAAACTTGACTGGTCAAATTGGGCCATCAAGTCTTTAATATCGTTTAAATTCATACTTATTTATTCTCCCAACGTTTGAAAGCAAGAACTGCATTGTGGCCACCAAAACCAAAGGTATTTGAAATGGCGTATGGAATTTCTTGCTCCAAGCCTTGTCCATAAACGACATTGGCTTCGATATAATCTGATACTTCACTTGTTCCAGCTGTCATTGGTACAAAGTTATGACGCATAGCTTCGATTGTGACAATAGCTTCTACTGCACCTGCAGCACCCAGCAAATGTCCTGTAAAAGACTTGGTTGATGATACAGGTACTTCCTTACCAAGAACAGCTACGATCGCACCACTTTCTCCTTTTTCATTAGCAGGAGTTGACGTTCCGTGAGCATTGACATAGGCTACTTGCTCTGGAGAAATCTCAGCTTCTTCCAAGGCTAGTTTGATGGCCTTGATAGCTCCCTGACCTTTTGGATGTGGTGAAGTCATGTGGTAGGCATCACAAGTATTTCCGTAACCAACCACTTCAGCCAGGATAGTAGCGCCACGTTTTTCAGCGTGTTCAAGACTTTCAAGAACCAACATCCCTGAACCTTCACCCATAACAAACCCATTGCGATCCTTGTCAAATGGAATGGAAGCACGAGTTGGGTCCTCTGTAGTTGAGAGAGCAGTCAGTGCTTGAAAACCGGCGATAGCAAAAGGTGTGATAGAGGCCTCTGAACCACCTACCAACATAACATTTTGGAAACCAAACTTAATTGAGCGGAAAGCATCCCCAATCGCATCATTTGATGAAGCGCAGGCAGTATTGATAGATTTACAAACACCGTTTGCTCCAAAACGCATAGCAACATTTCCTGAAGCCATATTTGGCAAGGCTTTTGGAAGAGTCAATGGCTTTACACGTTTTGGTCCTTTATCATGGAGGCGAAGCACTTGATCTTCAATTTCCTTGATTCCACCAATACCAGAGGCAACGATAACACCAAAACGATCTTTATCAAGAGCCTCTACATCCAAATTGGCATGATTAACAGCTTCTTGGGCTGCGTACAAGGCATACAAAGAATAGTTATCAAAACGGTTGGTATCTTTCTTTACAAAGTATTTATCAAAAGGAAAATCTTGAATTTCTGCTGCATTATGCACATCAAAGTTACTATGATCAAATTTTGTAATTGGACCAATTCCGATTTTTCCAGTTGTCAAACTATTCCAAAATTTTTCTGGTGTATTTCCGATTGGAGATGTAACTCCATAACCTGTTACTACTACGCGATTTAGTTTCATCTTTTTCACCTCTAGCTTCTGCTACATACTTAAGCCACCATCAATGGCAACCACTTGACCAGTTAGATAATCTTGGCCTGCTAAAAATATTGTCAAATCCGCAACCTGCTCTGCCTGCCCAAATTCTTTCATAGGAATTTGCGCCAGCATGGCATCTTTTACCTTTTCTGATAGAACAGCTGTCATATCGGACTCAATCATTCCAGGTGCAATAGCATTAACCCTGATATTGCGATTGGCTACTTCACGCGCCACAGACTTGGTAAAACCAATCAAACCAGCCTTAGAAGCTGCATAGTTAGCTTGACCAATATTTCCCATCAAACCAACAACACTAGACATATTAATGATAGCACCTTCTCTGGCTTTCATCATCGGTTTCAAGACTGATTGTGTCATGTTAAAGGCACCAGTCAGATTCACTTTAAGCACTTTTTCAAAATCCGCTTCTGTCATCTTGAGCATCAGGGTATCTTGGGTAATTCCTGCATTGTTAATCAACACATCTACTGAACCCAGCTCTGCAATAGCTTGATCAACCATACGTTTAGCGTCTGCAAAATCTGATATATCTCCTGAAATGGGAACTACCTTGACACCATAATTTGAAAACTCAGCGAGCAATTCTTCTGAAATTGTACCACGACTGTTTAAAACAATATTGGCTCCTGCTTGAGCAAACTTGTGGGCAATTGCAAGACCAATTCCACGACTCGAACCTGTAATAAAGATATTTTTATTTTTTAGTTGCATTCTTTTTTCCTGTTTCCTCTTGTATTTATGGGAGAAGGGATTACTAGTTTCCTAGAAGAGCTTCCAAGCTAGTCTGATCTTCAACATTGGCTAGTTTAGCGGTCTTATCAATTTTTTTGACAAAGCCTGACAAGACTTTCCCCGGGCCAATCTCGATAAAGTTGGTTACGCCTGCTTCTTGCATGACTGCAATACTTTCATAGAAACGAACTGGTTCCTTGACCTGACGCGTCAAAAGTTGAGCAATGTCTTCTTTTTTCATGACCGTAGCTTCTGTATTACCAACTAGGGGACAAGTAAAATCTGAAAAACTTACTTGAACTAGAGTTTCAGCTAGTTTTTGGCTAGCAGGCTCAAGGAGAGCAGTATGAAAGGGACCTGATACCTTGAGAGGAATCAAGCGTTTGGTACCAGCTTCCTGCAAGAGTTCTACAGCTCGGTCAACTGCAGCCCCTTCTCCACCAATCACGATTTGTGCAGGTGTATTATAGTTGGCTGGGTTAACCACTCCAAGTTCAGAAGCTTTTTGACAGGCTTCCTCAATGACCTCTACTGGAGTATTGAGAACAGCCACCATCTTGCCAGATCCAGCAGGGGCCGCTTCTTCCATATAGACGCCACGCTTAGCAACCAAGGCTACCGCATCTTCAAAATCCAAGGCACCGCTGGCCACCAAGGCAGAGTATTCTCCAAGAGACAAACCAGCAACCATATCAGGCTGATAGCCCTTTTCTTGCAACAAACGATAGATAGCAACTGAAGTTGCTAAAATAGCTGGTTGCGTATAGCGGGTCTGATTGAGTTTTTCTTCTTCCGTATCAATGAGATGACGCAAATCGTAACCAAGCACCTGACTTGCTTGATCAATCGTTTCTTTGACAATAGGGTAGTGATCATAGAGATCCCGTCCCATACCTAGATACTGGGCACCTTGGCCAGCAAATAAAAAGGCCGTTTTAGTCATTTCTTACAACTCCTGCCCAACGAGAGGCTTCTTCTTGAATTTTCTTAGCTGCTCCGTAATACAAATCTTTTAGGATTTCTTCAACGGTTTCTTCTTTGGAAACAAGGCCTGCAATTTGACCTGCCATAACAGAACCACCATCCACATCTCCGTGAACAACCGCTTTGGCTAGAGCACCTGCTCCCATTTGTTCAAAAATTTCCAAATCTGGATTGTCTTGTTTAAAGGCATCTTTCTCAGCTTTTTCAAAATCACGAGTCAACTGATTTTTAATCGCACGAACAGCATGTCCAAAGTGTTGAGCTGAAATCGTAGTATCAATATCTCTAGCTTTTAAAATCTTGGCCTTGTAATTTGGATGGGCATTAGACTCTTTGGCAACGACAAAACGCGTTCCAACCTGAACAGCCTCTGCACCTAGCATAAAACCAGCTGCAGCACCTTCACCATCCGCAATCCCTCCTGCAGCAATAACAGGAATAGATACAGCAGCAACAACCTGACGCACCAAGGTCATGGTTGTTAATTTACCAATATGTCCCCCAGCTTCCATTCCTTCTGCAATGACAGCGTCCGCACCTATTTTTTCCATGCGTTTAGCTAGGGCAACACTTGGCACAACAGGAATAACTGTAATCCCTGCTTCATGGAAGCGTTCCATGTATTTACCAGGATTTCCTGCGCCTGTTGTCACTACTTTAACACCTTCCTCTATAACGAGGTCTACAATATCTTCCACAAAGGGAGACAAAAGCATGATGTTGACACCGAAGGGTTTATCAGTCAATGATTTGATTTTATCAATATTTGCCTTGACAACTTCTTTAGGGGCATTCCCCCCACCGATAATCCCTAGTCCTCCAGCCTTGGAAACAGCCCCTGCCAAATCACCATCAGCGACCCAGGCCATTCCTCCTTGGAAAATAGGATAATCAATGTTCAATAATTCTGTAATACGCGTTTTCATAGTGCCTCCATCGTTTCTTGCTTACGTAATAGTTCGATACTCGTCATAATTTGACAAATCAAACTATTGCCTAAACAAGAGGGAGCAGGGTTTCCCCTACTCCTTCTATCTCATATTCTGCTTATTTTGTTTGCTCTTCAACGTAGGCAACCAAGTCACCAACTGTTTTCAAGTCATCTTCTGCTTCGATTTGGATATCAAAAGCATCTTCGATTTCTGAGATTACTTGGAACAAGTCCAATGAATCTGCGTCCAAATCATCAAAAGTTGATTCAAGTGTTACTTCTGATGCGTCTTTTCCAAGTTCTTCAACTATAATTTCTTGTACTTTTTCAAATACTGCCATGATAGGACTCCTTTAAAATAAATAGTTTTTTATAACAATGTGTTCACCACATGATTACCTAAATTGTAAGAATGAGCGTGCCCCAGGTCAAGCCTCCACCGAAGCCTGATAGCAGAACAGTCTGGCTACCATCTAAATGGATAAGACCTTGTTCTACACACTCTGAAAGTAAAATCGGGATACTTGCTGCACTGGTATTGCCATATTCCATCATATTGGCTGGAAGTTTGGCTCGGTCGACACCGATTTTTCTAGCCATCTTATCTAAAATACGGTCATTAGCCTGATGAAGTAGCAGATAATCCAAGTCTGTCGCCTCTACAGGAGATTCCTCAATGGTCTGCTTGATAGACTTGGCTACATCCCGAATAGCAAAATCAAAGACCGCGCGCCCATCCATCTTCAAAAATGAATCTGCATTTTCTTGATCTGAAAATGGAGAATGCAAGCCTGAATGTCCATAGGTCAGACACTCGCTTCGTGAACCATCGCTATTGAGACTCTCTGCCAAGAAATGCTCTTGCTCGCTAGCTTCTAGCAAGACACCACCAGCACCATCTCCAAACAAAACAGCTGTTGATCGGTCCGACCAATCGACTGCTTTAGAAAGAGTCTCACTACCAATCACCAAGCCTTTTTGAAAGCGACCAGAAGCGATAAACTTTTCAGCAGTTGAAAGAGCAAATACAAATCCACTGCAAGCCGCTGTTAGGTCAAAAGCAAAGGCCTTATTAGCACTAATATTGGCTTGGACACGAGCAGCCGTAGAGGGCATCATCGAATCTGGAGTAATGGTAGCTAGGATGATAAAATCCAACTCCTCCCCTGTGATTCCAGCTTTAGCCATTAGTTTCTTAGCAACCTCTGTAGCCAAATCACTAGTAGATTCTGTTCTTGAAATATGCCTTTGTCGTATTCCCGTCCGACTTGAAATCCACTCATCATTGGTATCCATAATCTGAGCCAAATCATGATTTGTAACCACTTGCTCAGGCACATAATGAGCAACCTGGCTTATTTTTGCAAAAGCCATTATCTCAAATCCTCCAAAAATTGATAAAGATTGGTCAAACCTTTGCTCATAACATCAATTTCTTCCTTACTCATACCATCAATGATTTTTTCAACCATGGCCTTGTGGAAGCGTTTATGTAGTCTATGAACCAAGCGACCCTTCTTTGTCAAATGCAGATGCACCACACGACGATCATGTTCTGAACGAATTCGTTCAATGTAACCCTTGCGTTCGAGATTATTCAAACTAGTCGTAACTGTCCCAAGAGTCACCATCAACTCTTTTGACACTTGACTTGGTGTCACATCTGGAACTTTTCCAATCACATCAATCGTATGCATTTCTTTGATGGAGATATCCTTGAAACGACTACCTCTCAAGCTAACTTCCTCAATGACGAGGACATTGTTAAATATAGATGTTAAATATTCATTAATTCGTTGGTAGTCCAATCTCTTTTCCCTCCTTTTCAAAAAACTTTCACAATCAAAACATTTGACAAAAAAATTATATCAAACTTCAAAGAACAGTGCAAGTATTTTCTTATTTTCCAGTAAATTTCGGTCTTCTTCTCTCCGAATGAGCCCGAACTCCTTCTTTGAAATCCTCTGTTTGGGCCAAGGATTCCTGTAGCTTCAATTCTAAAGCAGCATAATCTTGCCAATCTTTAAATTGGCTCTCCCAAACCAACTTCTTGATGGCTGCATAGGAATTAGCTGACCCACGTCTCAATTTTTTAAGAAGTTGTTCTCTCGTCTTTTCTAGTTTGTCAGCTTCAGAAATACGGTAAACCAGCCCCCACTCTAGAGCTTTTTCTGCTGTCAAAGCCTCTCCTGTCATAGCTAATTGAGCAGCACGCGTCACACCAATACTACGACTCAAGAGGTGAATCCCTCCTGCATCTGGAGCCAAGCCAATTCCAACAAAGGCTTGGATAAATTTAGCCTTATCCGTTGCCAAACAGAAATCTGCAGCAACAGCCATATTGGCTGCGGCACCTGCAACAGCTCCATCAACCTCAATCAAGACAGGTTTGGCTATTTGCTTGATTTTATAAGAAATAGCATTGACTAGTTCTGCAATTTTCGTCAATGATGGAATATCATCCTCATCTACTGCCCGCTTCATCTCTACCAAATCTCCCCCAACGGAGAAGACCTTTCCATTGGTATTAATTAAGATAAAATGCACAGCTGGATCCTCTTCTGCCAGAGTCAGCGCTTCTAAAATCTCCTCACACATAGGAATATGAAAGCCATTTGCAACCTCAGGACGGTTCAACGTAAGGATTGCCAAATCCTCTTCAATCTGATAAATAATGTGTTCCATCAGGACTCCTTTTTTTATTTTCATAAGCAAGTTAAATTATTTTACGATCAAAGTGTATCTTTTTTACAACTTGAAAGCAAGAAAAAATCGGCTGAAAGTGTCTCAGCCGATTAAGAAGACTCGCTTTATCATAGAAAGCATCTCATTTTCTTCATTGAAAAAAGGTTTTCTTTCTGCTATAATCGTATAAAATACTTACTTTAGGAGTTCTTATGAAAGTTGTTAAATTTGGAGGTAGCTCTCTTGCCTCTGCTAGTCAATTAGAAAAAGTTTTAAACATCGTAAAAAGCGATCCTGAACGCCGTTTTGTAGTTGTTTCTGCGCCTGGTAAACGCAATGCTGAAGATACTAAGGTTACGGATGCCTTGATTAAATACTACCGCGACTATGTTGCTGGTAACGATATTAGCAAGAGTCAAAACTGGATTATCGACCGCTATGCTGCTATGGTTAGTGAATTGGGACTGAAACCAGCTGTTCTAGAGAAAATTTCAAAAAGCATTCGTGCCTTGGCCACTCTTCCTATAGAAGAAAACGAATTTCTCTACGATACTTTCCTAGCAGCCGGTGAAAACAACAATGCCAAATTGATTGCTGCCTACTTTAATCAAAACGGGATCGATGCACGCTATGTGCACCCTAGAGAAGCTGGCATTGTGGTCACAAGTGAACCTGGTAACGCTCGCATCGTGCCATCAAGTTATGACAAGATTGAAGAATTGACAAATGCAAATGAAGTACTTGTCATTCCTGGTTTCTTTGGAGTTACCAAGGAAAATCAAATCTGTACCTTCTCACGTGGAGGCTCTGATATTACAGGTTCTATCATTGCTGCCGGTGTAAAAGCCGACCTCTATGAAAACTTTACAGACGTTGATGGTATCTTTGCAGCTCACCCAGGAATTATCCACCAACCACACTCTATTCCTGAGCTAACCTACCGTGAAATGCGCGAGTTGGCTTATGCAGGCTTTTCAGTCCTTCATGACGAAGCCCTTCTTCCTGCCTACCGAGGAAAAATTCCTCTAGTTATCAAGAATACCAACAACCCTGACCATCCAGGTACTCGTATCGTTCTAAAACACAGTAGTGATGAATTTCCAGTAGTGGGAATTGCCGGTGATTCTGACTTTGTCAGCATCAACATGTCTAAATACCTCATGAACCGCGAGATTGGATTTGGTCGCAAGGTTCTACAAATCCTTGAAGACCTCAACATCGGTTGGGAACATATGCCAACAGGCATCGACGATCTTTCAATTATTCTTCGTTCTCGCGAACTAACTCCTATCAAGGAAGAAGAAATCCTACGTCAATTGGTTCAAAAAGCTGAAGTAGACCATGCAGAAATCGAACACGACCTTTCTATCATTATGATTGTTGGTGAAAAGATGAAGAGTCATATCGGTGTCACTGCTACTGCAACACGCGCTCTATCTGAAAACAAGATCAATATCCAGATGATGTCTCAAGGTTCTAGTGAAGTATCTATCATGTTTGTTGTCAATAAGGACCAAGAAAAAGCAGCTATTAAAGCCCTTTACAATGCCTTTTTCGGTGAAAGTAAGGAAGACTAAACATGGCCCAATCTCTTAACAAAACAGTGCTCCTCAATACGACAGGCACCTCCTACCTATCTATAGCTGGGAAAGTTGGGAAATTCCTTGTCGGAGATCAGGCTTTGGAATTTTACCCAGATGTCAATGTCGAACAATTTATCCAGATTCCTTGGAGCCATATCAACCAAATTGGAGCTAATGTCTCTGGTCGCAAAATCAGTCGCCACTTCGAAGTCTTTACAGACAGAGGAAAATTCCTCTTTGCTTCAAAAGACTCAGGTGCTATTCTCAAAATTGCACGCGAAAAACTGGGTAATGACAAGGTCGTCAAACTTCCTACTCTGATTCAGACAATTGGTCAAAAATTTAAAAATCTATTTGCAAAAAAGTAGAAACTTTAGTATAATCATAGCAACGGATAAGTAGGTTATCTTCTTCTTTCAGAAAGTCTGCGGGTGCTGCGAGCAGATAGGAGGGATAGGTGAAATTCTACCGTTAATAACAATTACATACACAATCAAGTGCACACCTGTGAAGTTGGATGGAACCGTGGCCCTGCCACTCCAACGCTTTGTCAGGTGTGCTTTTTTCATAAAGGAGTTCTTATGTTAGATATCAAACGTATTCGTACAGACTTTGATGCTGTCGCAGAAAAATTAGCTACACGTGGTGTAGATGCTGCTATCTTAAACGAGATGAAAGAAATCGATGCTAAACGTCGTGACATCTTGGTCAAGGTTGAAACTTTAAAAGCAGAACGTAACACAGTTTCTGCTGAGATTGCCCAAGCCAAACGCAACAAAGAAAATGCAGATGACAAGATTGCTGCCATGCAAAATCTATCTTCTGAAGTCAAAGCCTTGGATGCTGAATTGGCAGAAATCGATGCTAAATTGACAGAATTTACTACTACTCTTCCAAACATCCCAGCTGACAGCGTTCCTATTGGAGCTGACGAAGACGACAATGTGGAAGTTCGCCGTTGGGGTACTCCACGCGAGTTTGACTTCGAACCAAAAGCTCACTGGGATCTTGGTGAAGACCTTGGTATCCTTGACTGGGAACGCGGTGGTAAGGTAACAGGCGCTCGTTTCCTCTTCTATAAAGGTCTCGGTGCTCGTTTAGAACGTGCTCTCTACAACTTTATGTTGGATGAGCATGGTAAGGAAGGCTATACAGAAGTCATCACGCCTTACATGGTTAACCATGACTCTATGTTTGGTACTGGTCAATATCCAAAATTCAAGGAAGATACTTTTGAACTCAGCGACAGCAATTATGTCCTTATCCCTACAGCTGAAGTTCCTCTGACAAACTACTACCGTGATGAAATTCTGGACGGTAAAGACCTACCAATCTACTTTACTGCTATGAGTCCATCATTCCGTTCTGAGGCTGGTTCTGCTGGTCGTGATACTCGTGGCTTGATTCGTTTGCACCAATTCCACAAGGTTGAAATGGTCAAATTTGCCAAGCCAGAAGAATCTTACGAAGAATTGGAAAAAATGACAGCCAACGCTGAAAATATCCTTCAAAAGCTCAACCTTCCATACCGTGTCGTTGCGCTCTCTACTGGAGATATGGGCTTCTCAGCCGCTAAGACTTACGACTTGGAAGTTTGGATTCCAGCGCAAAATAATTACCGTGAAATCTCAAGCTGTTCAAACACAGAAGATTTCCAAGCCCGTCGTGCCCAAATCCGTTACCGTGATGAAGCAGATGGCAAGGTGAAACTCCTTCATACCTTGAACGGTTCTGGACTTGCAGTTGGACGTACAGTAGCTGCTATTCTTGAAAACTACCAAAATGAAGATGGTTCTGTGACCATCCCAGAAATTCTTCGTCCATATATGGGTGGAGCTGAAATTATCAAACCATAAAAAATAAGGTTTAGCTATTTCTAGCTAGACCTTTTTTCGTAACCAAATCAGATAAGCGCCTAATACAAAGAGCAAAATAATTAGGCAAATAACAGTTTCAGCCACTACCAAATAATCCAAAAATGGAAGTTTCAAGATTCCCTGAGCCATCTTGAGCGAGGTAGCTGTGATAATGGTCGGGAAGGTGAGGGCTGAGAAGGCTGGTTGAAAACCTTGTTTTAAAATATTGGGCAGACGAGTTAAAACAAAGAAAAAGAAGAATTGAGAAGCCAAGATCATGACAATCAAAACCCAAGTCGGCAGGCTGGCACCTCCAACTCGAATCAGTGAGGCCAAGAGTAGGGAAAATGGAGCACAGTAGATTCCTTCTTGTCCAAGCATGGCTAGTGGAAGCGGATGTTTCTTTAAATCACTATAAATAAGCGGATAGAGATAGAAGGTCAAGAGAAATCCAAAACTCAAGGTCGCATAGGCAATTTCGATGATACCTACAAGTGGATAGGTCAAGGCTGCCACTGCTATCCCCACATAAAGCACCGTCCAGCTTGGAGTCGCATTGACTCTCTTACCTGGATAGGCAAACTTAATGGTAAAACCAGCAATCAAGGCCACATCCAAGAGAAATGAAAACCACCAGAGTCCTTGTGCTACCAAAGGAAGATGAGGGAAGAAGCGAAAGACATAAGTCGATAAAATCATCCCAGCCATGGGAAAGGTCGCCATTCCTGACAAAAGAGGGGGCTTGGTCAATTCTTGCTTGGTTTCCTTCCAATTAAAGAGATGCAAAATCAGAAAGTAAGTCCACAAAACCAAACCTGTCAGACTCAACAGATGGGACAGAACCGGCAACGTATCTAAAATGAGATTCCCAGCTCCTGCCAAACCTAGCAAACAACCAGAAAATACCAAGGGGAGTTTTTTCATCCTAACCTCCGTTAATCATATTATTATTAGTATAGCATAAAAGCGCTTAAAATAGCATAGAAAAATGAAGACTAGGTTTCTCAGCCTTCATTTTTTCTTTATGATTTGAACTAGGCATAGGGTTGCAATTCTGGGTTAATTGGGGTATTAGCTAAATTATTAGCATAGTTACAGAGGCTTGCTAGGCTGACACCAAGAACCACATCCAAGGCATTTTGTTGGGTGTAGCCAGCTTCTAGAAACTCAGCCAAGGCTTCATCTCCCACACGACCCTTAGTATTCATAACCGCCAATGTAAACTTAGCTAGGGTGTCCAATTTAGGATCTGTTTCAATTGGAGTGCGATTGCGAAGGGCTTGAAGCAGGTCATCATTCATCTGAATTTGTTTGATTGAAAAGGCTGTGTGACCTGCGACACAGAAGGCACAACCATTGGTCACGGCAGCTGTGATTTGCACTACTTCACGCTCAACGGGTGTCAGGCTGTTGCGACGATTGATGGCTCCGACAGTACGGTAAGCCTCCAAAGCAGTCGGTGCATTAGCCAAGAGACCGATTAGGTTGGGAATATAGCCATTGTTATCTTTTTCTACTGTTTCAAGAACTTCTTTCACTTCTGCTGGCGCTGATTCTACTGTATGAATTGTAAATGTTGTCATCATAAAACCTCTTTTCATGTTGTTGAAATCTAGTCTATCACAGATTCTATACCGTGTATAATATATATTTTAAATTGCACCGATAGAAATTTTTTATGAAAGAAAAAAATCACACGCAATGTGTGATTCTATTATTTATGAAAATACTTTTTAGTCTCAGCAATGACGACTGGTGACAAGACCAAGAGGGCAATCAAGTTTGGTAGTGCCATCAAGGCATTAACGATGTCTGCGATAATCCAAACCATATCCAACTCGATAAATCCTCCCAGTAAGACCATGAGGACAAAAATCACACGGTAGAGCCAGATAAAACGAACACCAAATAGGAACTCGAAACAGCGTTCTCCATAGTAGTTCCAACCTAGAATCGTTGTAAAGGCAAAAAGTACAAGAAAGATGGTCAAAAGGGCAGGCCCAAAGTGTGAAAAGACTGTTGAGAAGGCTGATTGAGTCAAAGCCACTCCATTCAAGTCACTATTCCATACTCCAGTTACCAAGATGGTCAAACCAGTCAGAGTACAAATGATGAGGGTATCAATAAAGGTTCCTGTCATGGAAATCAAACCTTGCTCCACTGGTTCATTTGTCTTAGCCGCAGCTGCTGCAATGGGAGCAGAACCCAGACCAGATTCGTTTGAGAACACACCACGCGCCACACCATTTTGGATAGCCATCCGAATGCTAGCACCGGCAAATCCACCTACCGCAGCAATCGGACTAAAAGCCGATGTCAAGATTAAAGTGATTGTAGCAGGGATTTTCCCGATATTAAAGAAAATAACTGTAAGAGTTCCCAAAATATAAATAATAGCCATAAAGGAACAACAGTAGTTGAAACTTTAGAAATGGACTTGAGTCCACCAAAGACTGCAGTTGCTACAAATACAGACAAAACGAGAGCCGTGATAGCTGGCGAAAGGGTCGTTGTATTCTGGATAGACTCAGTAATTGAGTTGACTTGGGTAAAGGTCCCGATTCCCAATAAAGCTACTAGCACACCTGCCAGGGCAAATAAGATAGCAAGGGGATGCCACTTTTCTCCCATCCCTAGAAGGATATAGTGCATGGGACCTCCCGCCACTGCACCATGGTCGTCCTTGGTGCGGTATTTGATAGCTAGTAGTCCTTCTGCATACTTGGTAGCCATTCCAAAGAAAGCCGCCATCCACATCCAAAAGAGAGCTCCTGGTCCACCGACCTTGATAGCCGTCGCCACCCCGATAATATTTCCCGTACCAACTGTCGCTGCGAGTGCTGTACACAAGGCCGCAAAGCTGGATACATCTCCATGCCCCTTATCCTTGGTAAAAATAAGCTGGAAGGCCTTAGAGAGACGCAAAACCTGCAAAAGTCCTAAACGGGCAGTTAGGTAAATCCCTGTTCCGACCAATAAAATCAAGAGGGGAGGGCCCCAAGCAAAAGCATCAATTGATTTAAGCAATTCTAACATTTCCTTCTCCTATCTTTTCAACCCCAAAAGAAAGAGCACATGCAAGATACATGTACTCTGGAATGCTTAGATAAATGCTAAAAAGCGGTCTATCCTAGCTCTGTCCTTTTACCTGAGAGTTTGAGCAGTTGCCTGCCTTGCCCCTTCGGTGCCTTTACGGTCTCTCCAGAGTTCCGTCCATTTACAGTCATGGAAATCAAACGATTCCCCACTTCTATTAAACTTCATTCGGTGTTGGTATTTAATTGATTCTTATTTTACAAAAAATGTTGGCTTTTGTCAATGTGTTTATTAATAAAAATTAGTGCAACAGTTTTTACTTTATGAATTTCAAAATACTTCTTATCCTTTAAAAGTGACAATAGTCGCACCACTGCCTCCAGCATTTTGTGGGGCATAGCCAAAACTCTTGACATGTTTGTTTCTTTGTAGATATTTGGTAACTCCTTCACGGATGACACCTGTTCCTATACCATGGATGATGTCTACCTGCGCCATATTGTTAAGCAGGGCTTGGTCGATAAAGGCATCTAGTTCATTCATGGCTTCTTCATAACGTTTGCCTCGAAGATCCAGTCTGGCTTGTGGACCACGACCAGAAGTTCGTTTCACAACATTGACTTGTTTTTTCTTGACTTGCTTTTCTTGCTGGGCTTGAACAAGGTCAAATTCTTTCTCTTCTAAGGTCATCTTGATCAAGCCGACTTGGGCTTCCCAGCGGCCATCCTTGAGTTGAGTGGTCAAGGTACCTCGCTGACCGTAACTGAGAACCACGATATCATCTCCCACCTTTGGAGCTCGTTTTTTCTTGGCCTTTTGAAGAACCTTATTTTTAGACAAATCTACTTTTTCAGGTGCCAATTTTTTCAATTTGGCCTTGGCTTCAATGATTTCATGGGGTTTAAGTTGGGATTTGCTGTGGAGATTTTTGAGAATCTGGTCACTTTCACTTAAGGCCATGTCCACAATCTCAGCAGCCTGTTCACTCGCCTTATTAAGCTCAGTTTCCTTTGCACGATTGAGTTCATTGTAGAGTTTTTTGAGAGCACGATTCATCTTGAGATTTTCTTGCTCCACCTCACGGATATTGTCCAAGCGTTTACGGCTTTCCAGCGTCTGCTCTTCCAGCTGCTCAATAATCCGATTGACATCATTGTCCTGATTGACCTGCTGGCTGGCATCCCCTACGATAACTTCAGATAGGCCTAGACGTTTGGCAATCTCAAAGGCATTGCTTCGACCAGGAACTCCCTGCATAAAGCGATAGGTTGGGCGTAGAGTTGCAGTATCAAACTCCATGCTGGCATTTTGCACAAAGGCTGTCTCAATACCGTAGGCCTTTAGTTCCGGATAGTGGGTAGTCGCCATAGTCTTGACTTGACGCAGGCGAAGGTCCTCAAGAATAGCCATGGCAAGGGCAGCTCCCTCCTGAGGATCTGTACCAGCCCCCAACTCATCCAAGAGCAAGAGCGAATGCTGGTTGACTTTGCCAAGAATATCCACAATATTGGTCATGTGGCTAGAGAAGGTAGACAAGCTCTGCTCAATAGACTGCTCATCGCCAATATCAGCAAAAATTTCTTCAAAAATACCAACACGACTTCCCTTATCTGCTAAAATCGGCAAACCAGACTGAGCCATAACCTGCGTCAAGCCGAGGGTTTTGAGCATGATGGTCTTCCCACCTGTATTGGGACCTGTAATGACAATAGCTGTTAAATCTTGACCAAAATGGACATCATTTGCGACGGCATTTTTAACCAAAGGATGACAGACATGGAGCAGTTGAATCTCTTGATTTCTGACAGCTGGGGTACGACCGCTTGCCTTTCTTGGATAAAGCGGACCTTGGCACGAATCAAGTCCAGATGACCGATAATCCAAGCATCATTGGCAATCTCAGCCGCATGAGGGCGGACACGCTCAGAGATTTCTTGGAGAATGCGAAGCATTTCATAGCGCTCATCTGCTCGCAGACTGGCAATTTCTTCGCTCAGTTTGACCACCTCACGGGGTTCAATATAGACGGTATTTCCACTGGCAGAAATATCATGGACGACACCTGCAATCTTATTGCGGTAGGTATTTTTAACTGGCAAAACCTGACGGCCATTTCTGCTGGCAACAATCCCTTCCGTCAACATCTGCGCTTTTTGTTTGAGCAGACCCTGTAAAACATCGCGTACCTGACTCTCGCTGTCATAGATTTTTCGACGGATTCGCGCCAATTCTTCACTGGCGAAATTTTCAATGAAACCTGCATCATTAAAGGCCTGAAGATTTCCTTGTAATTGCGGAAAATCGTGTAGTTTCTCAAACCAAAGGGCTAATTCTTCCAAGCTGACATTTTCCAGATTATCATAAAAACTTTGCAGTTCTCGGCTAGAGAGGAGCACACGCTTCAAGAGTAGGAACTCCTCGATATTGAGGTCCGCCCCCATCTCCAATCGCTTGCAGACTCCTGCAATTTCCTTAGTTGCGAGAATGGTAAAATGCGGTTGCTCGACAAAGAGAGCCTGCATTTCCTTCATCTCAGCAAAAGCCTGTTTGATTTTATCTGCTTTGGTAGTCGGGGCTAGCTGTCTCAATTGCTCCAAGCCCTGCTCTGTCAACAAATGAGGTTCAAACAAGGCCTTGACCTTATTGAACTCTAATGTTTCTAATATTTTCTTGTTCATCTTTATTTCCTTGTATTTGAATGTCTAGGTGGGGTAGCTTTTTACATTCTAATAGATTCGAGGCAATCTGTAAACAAAGGGCTAGGAAAACTCCTGCCCTTTTTATCCGATTAAATTTGTCACCCAGATTTGTTTAAGCCAACTAGTTGTTACTGGTATGCTCTGGATGATGTGTTTTGCGACGATACTCTTTTCAAGAGGATTTTGTATAGCTGCCATGGGAATGGTCGCCAAGATGGTCAAGGCCATTTGCAAGACAAATAAGGTCACCAACATGGACAAGATCCCTGCTGAAACTTGGAACAACTTGCCACCCAGTTTTTTACTAGGGAGTAAGTGTAACAGGAGACCAAGCAAACGACCGATGCTATAGACAATCCCAAATACAAGCAAGTAGCCGATCCCTGCATAAAAGACCTTATCCAACTGAAAGAGTTGATCCAATGGGAAAAAGAAAGTTCCCTGACCTTCCTGCGGATTTGCATAAGGGATCAGCAAATGAAATTGTTCTCCCAGCCCCTTATAAAACTGGCCTGCCATAAAAGCCGATGCCATGGCTGCAATCAGGTAATACACCTGCAAGAGCAAGCCTCTCCGATAGCCAATATAAATCCCCAAGCCAAGATCAATAGAAGAAGGAGTGAAATCATAAGGAATCCTCAATCTTGCTCTGCTCTTGCTTGCAAGTCACAAGTTTGTGACGGAGTTCTTCTAATTCTTGCTCCTTATCGTCAAATTCAATCTCACGGCTGAGCTGAGTTGACAAACAGTTAACTGCTAACAAAAGAGCGATCGTTTCATCGTCTGCACTAGGCATTTGTTCTTTAATTGCTTGGTATTTTTCTGTCGCAACCTTAGCGATTTCCTCCATAAAAAGGTTATCATGTTCGCTTGTCAAGGTTAATGATTTTTTTCCGAATGTAAATTTGAATCGATTTAGATTTGCCATAAAATTCACCTCACGATATTATACCAAAATTCGCTAACTTTGTCAGTTTTTACAAATTTGCCTGCTTTTGTGGTACAATAGAAACTATGGCAAGCATAACACTCACACCAAGCGAAAAGGAGATTCAGGCTTTTCTTGAACACTATCAAAGCAGTCTGGCTCCCAGTAAGAATCCCTATATCCGCTACTTTTTGAAACTGCCTCAAGCAACGGTTTCTATCTATACTTCTGGAAAGGTCTTGCTTCAGGGTGAAGGGGCTGAGAGATACGCTAGTTTCTTTGGCTATCAAGTTGTAGAGGAAATCAGCGGACAAAATCTTCCTTTGATTGGGACAGATGAGGTAGGAAATGGTTCCTACTTTGGTGGACTTGCAGTTGTGGCTTCCTTTGTCACACCTGACCAGCATGATTTCTTACGAAAACTCGGTGTGGGGGATTCCAAGACTCTGACCGACCAAAAGATCCGTCAGATTGCTCCTATTCTCAAGGAAAAAATCCAGCATCAGGCACTGCTTCTCTCACCAAGCAAGTACAATGAGGTCATCGGAAACCGCTACAACGCTGTTTCGGTTAAGGTTGCCCTCCATAATCAGGCTATCTATCTCCTCCTTCAAAAAGGTGTTCAGCCTGAGAAAATTGTGATTGATGCCTTTACCAGTGCTAAAAATTATGACAAGTACTTGGCACAAGAGGCCAATCGTTTCAGCAATCCTATCAGCTTAGAAGAAAAGGCTGAGAGCAAATACTTGGCTGTCGCAGTTTCTTCTATCATTGCGCGTGATCTCTTTCTGGAAAATCTTGAAAATCTGGGACGAGAACTGGGCTATCAACTTCCAAGTGGAGCTGGAACGGCTTCTGACAAGGTGGCTAGCCAGATTTTGCAAGCCTATGGTATGCAGGGACTCAACTTCTGTGCCAAACTGCACTTTAAAAATACTGAAAAAGCGAAAAAACGCTTAGAAAGGTAAATTATGAATTCATTTAAAAATTTCCTAAAAGAGTGGGGGTTGTTCCTCCTGATTCTGTCATTACTAGCTTAAGCCGTATCTTTTTTTGGAGTAACGTCCGCGTAGAAGGACATTCTATGGATCCTACCCTAGCGGATGGCGAAATCCTCTTTGTTGTCAAACACCTCCCTATTGACCGTTTTGATATCGTGGTTGCTCATGAGGAAGATGGCAATAAGGACATCGTCAAGCGCGTGATTGGAATGCCTGGCGATACCATCCGTTACGAAAACGATAAACTTTACATCAATGATAAAGAGACAGATGAACCTTACCTAGCAGACTATATCAAACGTTTCAAGGACGACAAACTCCAAAGTACATACTCAGGCAAGGGCTTTGAAGGAAATAAAGGAACTTTCTTTAGAAGTATCGCTCAAAAGGCTCAAGCCTTCACAGTTGATGTCAACTACAACACCAACTTTAGCTTTACTGTCCCAGAAGGAGAATACCTTCTCCTCGGAGACGACCGCTTGGTTTCGAGCGACAGCCGCCACGTAGGTACCTTTAAAGCAAAAGATATCACAGGGGAAGCTAAATTCCGCTTCTGGCCAATCACCCGTATCGGAACATTTTAAGAAATCGAAGAGGCCGAGAATCAAGAATCTCAGCCTCTTCTTCTATCGTGAGAAGGGATTCTTTAGTCCCAGTCTAACTAATACTCAATGAAAATCAAAGAGCAAACTAGGAAGCTAGCCGCAGGCTGTACTTGAGTACGGCAAGGCGAAGCTGACGTGGTTTGAAGAGATTTTCGAAGAGTATTAACTCTCACCTATTTATGCAAAGGAATCTTATGGAAGTTTATTTTTCAGGAACCATTGAACGGATTATTTTTGAAAATCCCAGCAATTTTTATCGCATCCTCCTCCTAGAAATCGAAGATACGGACGCAGAAGATTTTGATGATTTTGAAATCATTATCACGGGCACCATGGCTGATGTGATTGAGGGAGAAGACTATACTTTTTGGGGACAAATTGTCCAGCACTCCAAGTATGGGGAACAACTACAAATCAGTCGTTATGAACGTGCAAAACCAACTAGTAAGGGACTAGTTAAGTATTTTTCAAGTAGCCATTTCAAGGGGATTGGGCTCAAGACAGCTCAGAAAATTGTGGATACCTATGGCGACAATACCATTGACGAAATTCTGCAACACCCAGAAAAGTTAGAAGGCATCGCAGGACTATCTGCAAAAAATCGCGAGGCTTTCGTCTCCACCCTCCGTCTCAACTACGGAACCGAGATGGTTTTGGCCAAACTTGCCAACTACGGCATTCCCAATAAACTAGCCTTTCAGATTCAAGACTTTTACAAAGAAGAAACCCTTGATGTGGTTGAAAATTATCCCTACCAGTTGGTTGAGGATATTAAGGGTTTGGGATTTACCATTGCTGACCAATTAGCGGAGGAACTAGGCATCGAAAGTCAGGCTCCTGAACGCTTCCGAGCAGGTCTAGTTCATAGTCTTTTTCAGGCCTGTATGGAAACAGGGGACACCTATGTTGAAGCACGGGATTTGTTAGAACAAACCCTTACTCTCCTTGAATCTTCTCGTCCCGTGGAACTGGACCCCAGCCAAGTAGCCCAAGAACTCTCCTACCTGATTGAAGAAGACAAGGTTCAGCAGATTGATACCAAAATCTTTGATAACAGTCTCTTTTTCGCTGAGGAAGGCATCCGCAGCCACTTGGTTCGTATCCTTGAAAAAGGAAAACAGAAGAGTCAGGATTTAGAAACTATTCAAAAGCATATCACTACTGTCGAGCAAGAACTGGGGATTGAGTATGATAACATTCAAAAACAGGCGATCTGCGACGCTATCCAGAACAAGGTCTTTATCCTGACAGGTGGGCCTGGTACTGGTAAGACAACGGTTATCAATGGTATCATCGCTGTTTATTCCCTCTTAGAAGGACTTGACCTCAGGAAAAAAAGCAATTTGCCCATTCTTCTTGCTGCTCCAACTGGTCGAGCTGCTCGCCGCATGAATGAATTGACAGGTTTGCCTAGCGCTACCATACACCGACATTTAGGAATGACAGGTGACGATGATACCAGTCATCTAGAAGATTATCTGGATGCTGACTTTATCATCGTAGATGAATTTTCTATGGTGGATACTTGGCTGGCCAACCAACTCTTCTCCAACATCTCTTCTAACAGTAAGATCCTCATCGTGGGTGACAGCGACCAGCTACCGTCTGTCAGTCCTGGACAGGTTCTAGCGGATCTACTCCATATTCCTTTGATTCCTCAGACTCGCTTGGAAAAAATTTACCGACAAAGCGAAGAATCAACCATCGTTACCCTTGCTAGCCAGATTCGACAGGGCATCTTGCCAGCTGATTTTACCCAGAAAAAAGCTGACCGTTCCTACTTTGAAATTGCTAGTGGCCATATTCCTGCTACGATTGAGAAAATCTTAGGCGCTGCCCTCAGAAGTGGTATCCCTGCACGTGATATCCAAGTTCTGGCTCCCATGTACCGAGGAACGGCAGGGATTGATGCCATCAACCAGCTCATGCAAGACTTGCTCAATCCACCACAAAAAGATCAACTCAGTTTTGAAGCTCCCCAGTGCCACTATCGTAAGGGAGATAAGGTCATTCACTTGGTCAACGATGCTGAAATTAATGTCTTTAATGGAGATTTAGGAGCTATCACAGACCTGATTCCTGGTAAATACACCGAGTCGAAACAAGATGAGATTGTCATTGATTTTGATGGTAATGAAGTCTCTTACCCACGTAACGAATGGTACAAGATTCGCTTGGCCTATGCCATGAGTATCCATAAATCGCAGGGAAGTGAGTTTCCTGTCGTTATCCTACCTATCACCAGTGCTAGCCGACGTATGCTTGAGCGCAATCTCATCTACACAGCCATTACACGCGCCAAAAGCAAACTTATCTTACTAGGCGAGTTACAGGCCTTTGACTATGCTACCCAACACATCGGAACTGCCCGAAAAACCTATCTGATTGAACGCTTCAGTGATTTATTGGATAATGTTCAAGAAAAGCAACCAGCTATCTATGAAACAGCCACATCAAGTACCTCTGAACAATCCTACATCCTGACAGAAGAAAACTGGGATAGCATCCCCGCCATGATTGGGATTACAGACGCAGACCTCAAAGAGATTTTTGGAAAATAGTGCACAAGAAAACCCACCTAGTCAGGTGGGATTTTTGTCTATTAAGATTATTGGCTCTATAATATTTGTAGTGGGTAAATCCCCTATGGATATTATGGAGCCTATTTTGTTGTAGAAAAAAAGTCCCATAAGATCTATAATGAAAAGCAACCAAACCATCATTAGAAAGAATCCTATGGAACAATTACATTTTATCACAAAACTTCTTGATATCAAAGACCCAAATATCCAAATTGTAGATATCGTTAATAGGGATACTCACAAAGAAATCTTCGCTAAACTGGACTATGACGCCCCGTCTTGCCCTGATTGCGGAAGTCAAATGAAGAAATATGATTTTCAAAAACCTTCTAAAATTCCTTACCTTGAAACTACTGGTATGCCTACTAGAATTCTTCTTAGAAAGCGCCGTTTTAAGTGCTATCATTGCTCGAAAATGATGGTAGCTGAGACTTCTCTCGTCAAGAAGAATCACCAAATCCCTCGTATCATCAACCAAAAGATTGCCCAGAAGCTAATTGAGAAGACTTCTATGACCGATATTGCCCGTCAGCTGTCTATTTCAACTTCAACTGTTATTCGCAAGCTCAATGACTTCTGTTTTAAGTCTGATTTTTCTTACCTCCCTGAGATTATGTCCTGGGACGAATATGCCTTCACTAAGGGAAAGATGAGTTTCATTGCTCAAGATTTTGATAAGCTCAATATTATCACTGTTCTTGAGGGTAGAACACAAACTATCATAAGAAATCATTTTCTGCGCTACAATCGCTCTGTTCGTTGTCAGGTGAAAATCATTACTATGGATATGTTTAGTCCTTACTATGACTTGGCTAAACATCTTTTTCCGTATGCCAAAATCGTTCTAGATCGCTTCCACATTGTACAACATCTTAGCCGTGCTATGAGTCGTGTTCGTGTCCAAATCATGAAGCAATTTGAGCGAAAATCTCATGAATATAAGGCTATCAAGCGCTACTGGAAACTCATTCAACAGGATAGCCGTAAACTGAGTGATAAGCGATTTTATCGCCCTACTTTTCGCATGCACTTAACCAATAAAGAGATTATTGACAAGCTTTTGAGCTATTCAGAAGACTTGAAACACCACTATCATCTCTATCAACTCTTGCTTTTTCACTTTCAGAATAAGGAACCGGAGAAATTTTTCGGACTCATTGAGGAAAATCTAAAGAAAGTTCATCCTCTTTTTAAGACTGTCTTTAAAACCTTTCTAAAGGACAAAGAGAAAATCGTCAATGCCCTTCAGTTACCCTATTCTAATGCCAAATTAGAAGCAACCAATAATCTCATCAAACTTATCAAACGCAATGCCTTTGGTTTTCGGAACTTTGAAAACTTCAAAAAACGGATTTTTATCGCTCTGAATATCAAAAAAGAAAGGACGAAATTTGTCCTTTCTCGAGCTTAGCTTTTCTTCAACCCACTACAGTTGACAAAGAGCCAGATTATTTAACTGTTGCTGTGCTTGTAATCAATTCAACAGCTTTTTGATTGTGATGTCGTGTTTCAACATATCAGCTGAAAGCAAGCTTTGTACTTGTGCAACTTCCATGTTGTAATCTGCAGCCAATTGCTCGATTTCTTTTTGGATTTCTTCGTCAGTAGCGTCAAATCCTTCAGTTTTCGCAACTGCTTCGATAACAAGGTTAGTCTTAGTACGTGACTCAGCTTCTCCCTCGTATTGTTTGTGAAGGTCTTCTTGAGTAGTTCCAGTGATTTGGAAGTACATGTCAGGGTTGATACCTTGACGTTGCAAGTTTCCAAGGAATTCGTTTACTGAGCGGTGAACTTCTTCGTGAATCATTTCTTCTGGAAGTTCTACAATTTCAGCGTTTTCTACAGCTTTATCAATTGCTGCACCTTCAACTGCATCTTTGTAAGCTTCTTCTTTAGCAGCAGCCAATTCGTTGCGGTATTTTTCTTTCAATTCAGCAAGTGTTTCAACTTCTTCGTCGATGTCTTTTGCAAGCTCATCGTCAAGAGCTGGAACTTCTTTAGCTTTTACTTCGTGGATAGTTGTTACGAATTTAGCTTCTTTGCCTGCAAGGTCTTCTGCTTGGTAGTCTTCTGGGAATGTTACAATAACATCAACAGTTTCGCCAGCTGAGTGACCTACCAATTGGTCTTCGAAACCAGGGATGAATTGACCTGAACCAAGTCCAAGTGAGAAGTTTTCACCTTTTCCGCCATCAAATTCAACACCATCGATAGAACCAACGAAGTCGATGACAACAGTGTCGCCGTTTTCAGCAGCAGCTTCCTTGATAACCAATTCAGCCAAGTTGTTGCGTTCGCGTTCGATACGCTCTTCAACGTCAGCGTCAGTTACTTCTTTTTCTACATCAACTGATACTTCAAGGTTTTTGTAGTCACCCAATTTTACTTCAGGTTTTGTAACGACTTCAGCAGTGATAACCCAGTCTTGACCTTTTTCCATTGAAGTTACGTCAATTTTTGGTTGTGCAACCACTTCAAGACCAGCTTCTTTTACAGCTGCTTCATAAGCGTTTGGCAAAAGAGCGTTCATAACGTCTTGATAAAGTGACTCTTCACCAAATTTTTTATCGAAGATAGGGCGTGGAAGGTGACCTTTACGGAAACCTGGAACATTAAGAGATTTCTTCACTGAGTTGAAGACACGGTCCAATTCTGGTTTGATTTGGTCTTGAGAGATAGTGAAAGTCAAGACACCACGGTTTGTTTCTTTGTTTTCAAATGATACAGACATTCTGTCATTTCTCCTTAAAATTTTTTAAATACAGCCTATTATAACATAAATGGGCGACTTTTTTCAAGTAATGAATGCGCTTTTCAATCATGCTAGAAGTACTTGCTTGCTTCTTTGATACTAAGGTCAGCCATTCTTTCCTTGTTTTTCTCAATGAAACCTGCTACCCAAGTTGGATTGGTTTTGGAGTAGTCTCTCAGAGCCCATCCAATGGCTTTATTAATAAAGAATTCTGTTTGGTTCAAATTATGAAACAGAATCTTTTCCAGTAATTGAACATTGGTCTTCTCTTTTCTTAACAACTGGTGGTCAATAGCGACGCGTCTCAACCAGATATTGTCTGACAGTCTCCATTGGAGGATTATTTTTTCCAGTTCCTGCTTCTCATACACCAAACTCCCTACTACTCGATCTAGGATATCCACCGTATCCCACCAAGACTTGATAACAACCAACTGCTCTAGCTTAGGCAAATCGCTGTCCTTTAGATAAGACTGCATTGCTTTCAAATAATTGACAGCCACATACTGGTATTCTCTATACTCTTTTTCCCAGCAAGTATCTACAAAATCCCAATCGATAATCTTTGTTTTTTTTTCGCTTCTGGAAAGTATTTTTTATAGAGTTTATTTCTTTCTGGCGCCGCAACGCCTAGAAAGGAAAATTGATGGCGCATAATGGCGCATATAAGACTCCATAGGCCCTGCTTTTTTAGGATCTTCTGCTGCTTCTAGCTCCTCAAGTAAATCCGTTAGACTCATCTAAAACTCCTCCTGCCCCACCAAGTGGTGCTGAAAGGCATAGACTGCAGCCTGGGTACGATCGCTGACTTCAAGTTTAGCAAGAATGTTGGACACATGGGTCTTGACCGTCTTGAGAGAGATAAAAAGTTCGTCTGCAATACGCTGATTTTCGTAACCCTTGGCGATGAGTTGAAGCACATCTCGCTCACGCGCAGTCAGGTCCTCATGTAGTTCTATGTGATTGCGGTGGTATTCGACCTTCTTGCTGACCTCTTGTTCAATAGCAAGCTCTCCTACAGCCACCTTACGGACGGCATGAAGCAATTCATCTGCACTAGAAGTCTTGAGCATATAGCCCCGAGCACCAGCATTCAAAACCGGCATTATTTTTTCATTGTCCAAGTAAGAAGTCACAATCAAAATCTTGGCTTCAGGCCATTCTTTAAGGATAGCTAAGGTCGCGTCAATCCCATTCATCTCAGGCATGACAATATCCATGACAATGACATCTGGACGCAAGTCCAAGGCCAAATCAATGCCTTGAGACCCGTTTGCCGCCTCGCCCACAACTTCTACATCGTCTTGGAGGTCAAAATAGCTTTTCAAGCCTAATCGGACCATTTCATGGTCGTCTACTAGTAAAATTCTCATCTTTACTCCTTTATCATTCCTTATCTAGCAAGGGAATACGGATATCAACTGCCAGCCCTTGCTTGGGAGCTGTTAATAACTGAACCGTCCCTGCCATATCTTCGACCCGCTCCTTGATGTTTCGCAATCCATAACTCAAGTCATCGAAACTCCCTAACTGGAAACCAATCCCATTGTCCACCACCTTCAGTTGCAATTCAAAATCTGTCTGATAGAGATAGACATCCAAACAAGAGGCCTGAGCATGGCGAAGGGTATTGCTAATCAACTCCTGCAAAATGCGGAAGATATGTTCCTCGATTTTCTTGGGTAATTTCGTTACATTTTGCTTGAGACTAACCTTGAGATCACTCTTGTCCTCAAGCTCTTTCAAGAGGATTTGAATTCCTTCAACCAGACTCTTCTCTTCCAACTCCACTGGTCGCAAGTGCAGGAGCAAGACCCGCAAATCCTTCTGAGCTGTTTCTAAAATGGTTGTAACACTCTGCAACTGGGTCTGCATCTTTTCTCTATCCAGTTTCAAAGCCTGCTGGCTGACACCTGATAAAATCATGTGAGCTGCAAACAATTCCTGACTAACCGTATCGTGCAAATCCCGAGCAATCCGCTTTCGTTCTTTCTCGATAATTTCCTCTTCCTGAGTAAGACTGCGATTTTCAGCTTTTTGAAGAGCCTCTGTCAAGAGGTTAAGTTTCCCTGACAAGGACTTGAAACTGACATCCAAATCTGGATCAGCAACCTGAACCACTTCTTGCCCTGCCAACAAACGCTTGATATTAGCCTGCATTTTTCTTAGAGAAAGTTCTTCCACACCTCGCCAAAACAGGGCTAAAAAACAGGTCATGGACATGCTGAATACCAACAACAAAAAGATAAATTTTTCTGTTTTTTCGACATCGTGCAAGAAAATAGACCAGTCAAAGTCAAGGATTTCCATCAAGCTGTGGGAGAAAAATAAGACAAACAGGATGGAGGTGAGAACAATAATTACATAGGCTTGTTTTTTCATCCTCTAACCACCTCCACATCTCCAATCATAGTGGTCAAGAAAATCTTGACACTCTTGTTACTCTTGAGATAGTCTCTCGTTTCTTGATGATAGTGTTCATTTCGGAGGGCTCGCTTGGGCTGATTGAAAAAGTCAAATCACCATAGAGACAGTTAACGCTAAGGCTGACTTCAACATCTACAGGCACAATGATTCTGGTCGTTCCTACCATCTTTCTGAGGATAATGACATTATCGTGATTGGTTAGAATGACCCTCTCCAGATGAATAGTGTCCTTGCCCATGAGGCGAAAGAGATTGATATCATCAAACTGACAAGTCTGGTAGCTTGAAAAATGATGAAGATTTCCAAACCAACGATTTTTCTCTTTCTTAACCGTCACTACCTCTTCAAAAACCAAATTTGTCTGCTCTTTTTCCTGGTTCATCATCGGATAAAGAAGAAAGAGACTGTAGATGACCGCAACAAAAATAGCTAGAATCACAAAAGGATTGAGCATGACGATGAAAAAGAAGAGAATGGTTGCCACAACCAAAAGAAGATTATTCCCCTCTTTACCAGTGTAATAGCGAATCAAAAGTAAAAAGAGGAATAGAATCAGCAGAAAACGCGAAAAATGCTCTGATACCATCAAAATCAGAGCTCCCGTCAAAAGACAGGCTTCGATAAATAAAAAGATTTTAAATTTTCTCATACATGTATCCTCTCCCTTCTATTTTATCACAATTCAAAAAAGTCACCTCGGTCTGAAGATGGAAAAAAGGCGGTGGTTACGCCTTTTTCATCTGATCATTTGCTTCTTTTAGTTTGCCGTAAAGAATATAGTCTACGCTTTGCAAATCTGCTACGGTAGCACAATTAAGGGCACACATAATCAAACGCAAATCTGCTTTCCAGCTTTGGACAATGCCAATCACCTCTTCGACTGAATAGGTTTCAACCAATTCCAGAACTGTTCGAGACAGTCCCACAGCCTTGGCACCAAAGACCAGACACTTAATCATATCCAGCGGATTGCGAACGCCACCACTGACCAAGAGTTGAACCTTATCTTTCCAGTCTTTGGCATTGAGAAGGGCTTGCATAGTGGACTGGCCCCATTGATTGAGGTAGTCACGTTGACCACTGCGACGGTTTTCGATATAAGCAAAGCTAGTTCCACCACGACCTGATAGGTCGACAGTTCGAACCCCTAGTTCATAGGCTCTTTCAATGGTCTTTACATCCATCCCAAAGCCCACTTCCTTTAGGACAATAGGAACGGGGATTTGCTTGCTATAGTCTGCCAGATGCGATTGCCAGCTTCGAAACTTTCTTTCTCCCTCTGGCATGAGTAATTCCTGCATGACATTGACATGCACTTGTAGGAGAAGAGGACTCATCTCTTCTACAGTCTGAAGACCTAACTCGACAGGCTTGTCCAATCCAATATTGGTTCCAAGAAGGAGATTTGGATGACTAGACTTGACAGAAAATGAATCATCTGTTGGATCCTTGAGGGCTGCGCTATAAGAACCCGTCACAAACAAAATCCCACAGGCTTCCGCCACCTGAGCTAGTTTTTGATTGATTTCTCGTCCTTTATCACTTCCACCTGTCATGGCATTGATATAAAAGGGAAAGTCCCACTTTCGACCTGCAAACTCTGTAGACAAATCAATCTCATCCAAGTCGTAAAGAGGCAAGGAAGAATGAATCAGCTCCACCTCATCAAAGCTATTATAGGAACTTTTCTGTTCAAGGGCATAGCGAATATGCTCGTCCTTACGATTTGTCGTCATGTCCTATCCTTTCTTGGTATAAGAGCTCAATCCCCAGATCGGCCCAACGATTTTTTAGGGTTTCAGTTGATTGCGCATCAAAACTCAAGGCAATCCCACAGTCACCACCACCAGCGCCGCTACTCTTGGCAACAGCTTGCAAATCTTGACTGGCTTCTTTCAGTTGTCTGAGCGAAGGTGTGTAAATATCTGAGCTCAAGCCTTCTAAAAGTTGACTGGCTACTTCTACTTGCTCGATAACTTTTTCGGCTTTTCCTTGCTCCAAGGCTTCTACCAAAGTAGCTACCATTTTTTTTGAGGAAGTTAAAAAATTCTGATTGATGTTTTGCTTGATTTGCTTGACCATATCACTAGATACGGCCACTTCCTTGGTCCATCCTACTAGGAAATCACATTCTAGGGCAGGTTGTACGTGTGAGATTGAAAATCCCCAATCACGCTCCAAACTGTCACCAAGTTTTCTTCTTCCAACCAAGCAGCCACCTTCTGGCGATCAAATGACTGGTAAAGAACCAAATCCTCTGCCACAATACAGGCAAGGTCTCCCATAGAACCATTGTCGCCTCGCTTGAGCAAGACCGCGCTAGCCAGCTTGAATAATAAATCCTGATCAACCGTAATATCATATAGAGCCAGTAGGGCCTTAATCACCAAGACAACGATGCTGCCACTAGAACCCAGACCAAACTTTTTCCCTTCCCGTTCCATTTTTCCTCGAATCTCTAGAGAAAAGGGTCTTAAATCCTGACCTCGATAAGTCAGGAAATCTTCCACTAAAGCAATCGTTTCTTGAATCAAGCTGTAGTCAGGATTTGGTGTCAAGTCCACTGCAAAATCAAACATATCCGAATAGATACGGTAGCTGTCAGAAAAAACAATCTCAGCCCTCATATAGATAGGAATAGCCTTTATCAAGGCTAACTGTCCTGGCTCTAGAATAGCATATTCACCTGCCCAATAGAGCTTTCCGCAAGTTTTATCAGCAATCATCTTGGCTCAAATCCTTTGTTTTTGACACAATCAAGCGATAACGCTGACTGAAATTTCAGATAAATGCTCCAAGTCTTTCTCTTGACAAAGAACTTTGACATTGGGACCAGCATCCATGGTAAAGTAGCAGGCCTCTCCTTGCTCACGGAGCTGGCGAACAAAATCCATGGCTTCATAAGATGCATCTGTCAGATATGAAAAGGCTGGACTAGCAGTTTTTGTCGTAGCGTGCATAGCAAGGGCATTTTTCTCTGTTAGTTCCCCAACCTTGGCAAAGTCATTTTCTTTGAGGTAAACCAGCATATCCTGATAATCTTTCTCAGACTGGCGCACCCAGTCATCAAATGTCGTCGAAGTTTCCACACAAAGTTTCATACCGTCACGGCTAGAAATTGGTTTTTTCTTGTCTTCTAGCACCAACATAATCATAGCTAATTTCAAGTCTGTCTCTACAGGGTAAATTTCCCCACTATCCTTATCCCAGGCACCTAGCGGTCCATAAAAACTCCGAGAGGAAGACCCTGAGGCAAACTTGGCCTCCTGTGCCAACTGACTTCTATCCAATCCAAGCTTGAAATAAGCATTACAAGCCTTGACCAGGGCGGACAAACCACTAGAACTTGAGGACAGGCCCGCTGCCGTAGGCATATTGTTTTGAGTCTCGATACGAACAAATCCTTCACCATCTGGACGATAGCGGTCAATAATCTTGCTCATCTTGGCATGCTCCGCCTCATTTTGTAACTGGCCATTGATATAAAATGCATCAGCTGTCGCATCCGTCGGTAGAGATGACAAAGTCGTCTCCGTGTACATATTTTCTAAAGTCAGAGAGATACTGCTAGTAGCAGGCACCATCTCTTTTTCTTTTTTCTTTCCCCAATATTTGATAATAGCAATATTTGCGTAGGAACGTACTGTTACAGGCTCTCGATCCATGTCTGAACAGCTCCTTTCTCTTCTAATCTTTCTGCTAATTCTTGTGCATGTGTCAAATTGTCTGCCAAGGCTATGATACAGCCTCCTAGTCCACCACCGCTCATCTTGGCACCCAGAGCACCATGACTAAGAGCCGTTTCAACCAAAGAATCTGACTCAGGACTACTAACACCAATTTCTTTTAAATGTAAATGCGCTTGACTGAGTATTTGTCCCAGTCCTTCAGCATCTTTTTGTGAAATCGCATCTTCTGCCTGCTGGGTCAATTCTCCCAAGGCATGCAAAAACGGTAGGGCATCCTTGCCCTTGTTTGAACCACTTGAATAGCTTCACGAGTATGACCATAAACGCCCGTATCGGCAATTACCAAATAGGCAGATAAATCCATCTCAAGCTCTGTAAATCCTACGTTCTTGATAAAGCGAATAGGCTGGTCACTGAGACAGGTCTTAGCATCCAAACCACTAGGATTCATATGGGCAATCATCTCAGCCCGATTGACCAAGATTTCTAGTACATCATGAGGCAAGTCTACCTGATAGTAGTCAAATACCGCACGAATGGCCGCTATGCTGATAGCAGCTGACGAACCCATTCCCCGTTTCTCAGGGATAGCCGAGTCAATCACACATCGAATGCAGGCTTCTTTGATATCCAAATACTCAAGCGAAGCATAAACCGCCATGGACAAAGTATCCTCCTCATAAAGGCGCCAAGGACTTTCAGCAGGAACCACCTTACAAGTCACCTCTACCTCCAAAAGAGGTAAGGAAATAGCAGGATAACCATAAACGACCGCATGCTCCCCTATTAAAATAATCTTACTATGCGCCTGACCGACACCAAGTTTTTTTGTCATATTTTCCTTTTACTAGACGAATAAGCCGTCTCATACTCAATGAAAATCAAAAAGCAAACTAGGAAGCTAGCCGCAGGCTGTACTTGAGTACGGTAAGGCGACGCTGACGTGGTTTGAATTTGATTTTCGAAGAGTATTATTTTTTCCTACAAGTATTTATTCTCTCCTATCTATTTTATTATATTTTCACAAAAAAAGCGATTGTTTCCTTTACAATCGCCTCTTTCATTATTGAATCCATTCGCCATTATAATTGACAGAATAGCCTTCTACAGTGGTATTCACTGCTAAAGCACCTGAGCTATAAGCATAGTACCATTTACTACCGACCTGGAACCAGCCAGTTGCCATTGCTCCTGATGAACGGAGATAGTACCACTTGTTACCAAAGTATTGCCAGCCCGTTTTCATATCACCATTTTCAGCATCTAAATAGTACCAAGTTGAGTCTTCTTGATACCAGCCAGTTGCCATGGCTCCTGATGAACGGAGGTAGTACCACTTGTTACCAAGGTATTGCCAACCTGTTTTCATATCACCATTTGGCTGGTCTAAATAATACCAAGTGCTACCTTCCTGATACCAGCCAGTTGCCATGGCTCCTGATGAACGGAGGTAGTACCAGTTATTACCTAGATATTGCCATCCTGTTCGCATAATACCAGTTTCTGGGTCTAGGTAATACCATGGAGCAGGTTTGCTTCTATCAATGTCAATAGTAACATGAAAATCTTGAGTCCAACCCTTAGCAACTTCACCAATTGGTAGTGGATTGTAAGAATCATCGCCAGAAATTCCTAGCTTATTTAAATAATACCAATTGCCGTCTTCATAAGTCCAACCTGTCTTTACAGCATAATGATTATCAAAATAATAAGTTCTCTTTTCAGCAGATGGAGCATATTGTTCACCGTATACTTTTCCTGTATTTTCAGACGTTTTTGCCTCTAGTACTTGTTTATCTGTTTGTTCTAGCAAAACACCATCTTGTCCAAAATAGTACCACTTCTCCTGAAGGCCAATTTCTAAGACTGGACGATTATTAAATAAATTATCACGATAACCTGTTCCATGAATTTCTACGTATTGCCAACCGACAACCATCTCTCCTCTATCACCAAAATAGTAAGTTTTACCGTCTATTTTATGCCAATAGATTGCTTTATGATCATCTTTTACATAATATTTTCTATTATCCTTATCAACAAATTGGCCACCTGTGGTATCCGCAAATACAGTATTTGTAGCTAGCAAACCAAAGAAAAATGTTGCTAGTGCGACTTGCATCATTTTTTTCAAAAGCTTCATTTGTATATCCTCCAAGATTAAATCCACTCACCAGATGAAGCAAAGTTATAAATTTTACCATCGATAGTTTGGCTACCTGTAACCATTGCTCCAGAGGAATTGAGATAATACCAGTTTCCACCTACTTTGGTCCAACCTGTCTTCATATCTCCATTACTTGCATTTAGATAGTACCAAGTTGAACCATCTTTCACCCAACCAGTTGCCATGGCTCCTGATGAACGGAGATAGTACCACTTGTTACCAAGATATTGCCAGCCTGTTTTCATATCGCCATTTTCAGCATCTAAATAGTACCAAGTTATGCCTTCCTGATACCAGCCAGTTGTCATAGCTCCTGATGAACGGAGGTAGTACCACTTATTGCCAATTTGCTTCCAACCAGTTTGCATGATACCAGTTTCTGAATCTAGATAGTACCAAGCTGAACCATCATTTATCCAACCTGCACGTCTTTCACCACCAATATAGTTTTCTCCATTAATTTCCGTTTTAGCTAGATAATACCAATTAGACTGGTCATAAAGCCAACCTGTCTCTAAAGAATGATTTTGATTAAAGTAATAGTTCGTGTAAAAACTCTTCTCTTCTTTATCTTCCGGGTTTGTACGTTTTTCCCCATACTTTCTTCCAACACTGTCTTTAGTTTTAACCTCTAATGCTTTCCAACCAACAAACTCTTGTAGCACTCCATTTTTGTCAAAGTAGTACCATTCTGGCATTGGGGAACCTTCTAATCTTATACCATTAGGGTAAGGACCAATTGTATATCCTTTAACTGGCATTGGAATGTACTGCCAACCAACAACCATTTCACCATTATAATCAAAATAATAGGTCTTGCCATCAATCACTCGCCAGTAGGTTTCTTTGAGTTCCCCCTTCTTGTAGTAGGTTCTACCATTTTCTTGAACAAATTGCCAGCCTTCTGAATCAGCATCATCCGCTAATACTGCACTTGTCGCTAGCAAACCAAAGAAAAAGACTGCTAATGCGATTTGCATCAATTTTTTATTATTTTCATTAGATATATCCTCCTGCAAAAATTATAGTAAAAATTAAATTGTATGTCAATATGACGGCTTTAAAATCATATAATAACGAAACATATTAAAAATTGAAACAGTAGTAGTACACTTTGGCTTTGAAAATATTTTTAGAAATTATAGTATATTGAAACCATAATAGTACACCATGACTCCTAAAATATATCATATTAAATCTAGAATACTACATTGTGCATACTAAATATTCCTAGAAATTAATTTGAATTTCCTAATCTATTTCTTCACATCTTATTTCACTCCACTATATTATGACGCGCTTACAGTCAGCCTTCAACTTCCTGAAATGCAAAAATCCCCTAGCAGACTTTCCTTCTAGGGGATTTTCTTATGAGAGGTACTTATTTAAGCTTTGAAAATCGGACTTATCATCTGATAATTATCAAATAATCTACCAATTAAGCTTCTTCGTCTTCTTTACGACGACGGCCTGCAAGACCAAGACCAAGTAATGCACTTGCGGTTGCTGCTACCATAGCTACAGTAGAATCTGCTGTACCAGTATTTGGCAACTCTTTCGCCCCTGCTTTCTTAGCTGGTGTTGTTGCATGTGAGCCTTGTTCAGCAGATGTAACTGCTTTATCAGCTGGTGCTACTGCATGTGAACCTTGTTCAGCAGATGTAACTGCTTTATCAGCTGGGATTACAGCTGTTGTACCATCTGGGAAGGTTACTGTTGTTGTACCATCTTTACCTACTTTAACATCTGTTGCTGTTGGGTTTGACTTCTTAACTGCTTCTGCTACCTTAGCTTTTTCTGCTTCAGTCAAGTTGCTTGGATCTACAACTGGTGTTACCGCTGGATCCTTAACTGCGTTATCTGATGATTTCTTAACTGCATCACCTGATGGAATAACAGCTGTGCTGCCATCTGGGAAGGTTACTGTAGTTGTACCATCTTTGCCTACTTTAACATCTGTTACTGTTGGGTTTGATTTCTTAACTTCGTCTGCTACTTTAGCTTTTTCTGCATCTGTTAAGTTAGCTGGATCTTTAACTGGTGTCTTAGCTGGATCTTTAACTCCATCTGCATCCTTAGCTGGTGTTGCATCTTTAGCTTTTTCTGCTGCTTTAGCTGCTGGAATTTCTGCTGTTGATCCGTCTGGGAAGGTTACAGTTGTTGTTCCATCTTTGCCTACTTCAACATCTTTCGCTGTTGGGTTAGCTTTCTTAACTTCGTCGGCTACTTTAGCTTTTTCTGCATCTGTTAAGTTAGCTGGATCTTTAACTGGTGTCTTAGCTGGATCTTTAACTCCATCTGCATCCTTAGCTGGTGTTGCATCTTTAGCTTTTTCTGCTGCTTTAGCTGCTGGAATTTCTGCTGTTGATCCGTCTGGGAAGGTTACAGTTGTTGTTCCATCTTTGCCTACTTCAACATCTTTCGCTGTTGGGTTAGCTTTCTTAACTTCGTCGGCTACTTTAGCTTTTTCTGCATCTGTTAAGTTAGCTGGATCTTTAACTGGTGTCTTAGCTGGATCTTTAACTCCATCTGCATCCTTAGCTGGTGTTGCATCTTTAGCTTTTTCTGCTGCTTTAGCTGCTGGAATTTCTGCTGTTGATCCGTCTGGGAAGGTTACAGTTGTTGTTCCATCTTTTGCCTACTTTCAACATCTTTCGCTGTTGGGTTAGCTTTCTTAACTTCGTCGGCTACTTTAGCTTTTTTTCTGCATCTGTTAAGTTAGCTGGATCTTTAACTGGTGTCTTAGCTGGATCTTTAACTCCATCTGCATCCTTAGCTGGTGTTGCATCTTTAGCTTTTTTTCTGCTGCTTTAGCTGCTGGAATTTCTGCTGTTGATCCGTCTGGGAAGGTTACAGTTGTTGTTCCATCTTTTGCCTACTTTCAACATCTTTCGCTGTTGGGTTAGCTTTCTTAACTTCGTCGGCTACTTTAGCTTTTTTTCTGCATCTGTTAAGTTAGCTGGATCTTTTAACTGGTGTCTTAGCTGGATCTTTAACTCCATCTGCATCCTTAGCTGGTGTTGCATCTTTAGCTTTTTTTCTGCTGCTTTAGCTGCTGGAATTTCTGCTGTTGATCCGTCTGGGAAGGTTACAGTTGTTGTTCCATCTTTTGCCTACTTTCAACATCTTTCGCTGTTGGGTTAGCTTTCTTAACTTCGTCGGCTACTTTAGCTTTTTTTCTGCATCTGTTAAGTTAGCTGGATCTTTAACTGGTGTCTTAGCTGGATCTTTAACTCCATCTGCATCCTTAGCTGGTGTTGCATCTTTAGCTTTTTTTCTGCTGCTTTAGCTGCTGGAATTTCTGCTGTTGATCCGTCTGGGAAGGTTACAGTTGTTGTTCCATCTTTGCCTACTTTCAACATCTTTCGCTGTTGGGTTAGCTTTCTTAACTTCGTCGGCTACTTTAGCTTTTTTTCTGCATCTGTTAAGTTAGCTGGATCTTTAACTGGTGTCTTAGCTGGATCTTTTAACTCCATCTGCATCCTTAGCTGGTGTTGCATCTTTAGCTTTTTTTCTGCTGCTTTAGCTGCTGGAATTTCTGCTGTTGATCCGTCTGGGAAGGTTACAGTTGTTGTTCCATCTTTTGCCTACTTTCAACATCTTTCGCTGTTGGGTTAGCTTTCTTAACTTCGTCGGCTACTTTAGCTTTTTTTCTGCATCTGTTAAGTTAGCTGGATCTTTAACTGGTGTCTTAGCTGGATCTTTAACTCCATCTGCATCCTTAGCTGGTGTTGCATCTTTAGCTTTTTTTCTGCTGCTTTAGCTGCTGGAATTTCTGCTGTTGATCCGTCTGGGAAGGTTACAGTTGTTGTTCCATCTTTTGCCTACTTTCAACATCTTTCGCTGTTGGGTTAGCTTTCTTAACTTCGTCGGCTACTTTAGCTTTTTTTCTGCATCTGTTAAGTTAGCTGGATCTTTAACTGGTGTCTTAGCTGGATCTTTTAACTCCATCTGCATCCTTAGCTGGTGTTGCATCTTTTAGCTTTTTTTCTGCTGCTTTAGCTGCTGGAATTTCTGCTGTTGATCCGTCTGGGAAGGTTACAGTTGTTGTTCCATCTTTGCCTACTTCAACATCTTTCGCTGTTGGGTTAGCTTTCTTAACTTCGTCGGCTACTTTAGCTTTTTCTGCATCTGTTAAGTTAGCTGGATCTTTAACTGGTGTCTTAGCTGGATCTTTAACTCCATCTGCATCCTTAGCTGGTGTTGCATCTTTAGCTTTTTCTGCTGCTTTAGCTGCTGGAATTTCTGCTGTTGATCCGTCTGGGAAGGTTACAGTTGTTGTTCCATCTTTGCCTACTTCAACATCTTTCGCTGTTGGGTTAGCTTTCTTAACTTCGTCGGCTACTTTAGCTTTTTTTCTGCATCTGTTAAGTTAGCTGGATCTTTAACTGGTGTCTTAGCTGGATCTTTAACTCCATCTGCATCCTTAGCTGGTGTTGCATCTTTAGCTTTTTTTCTGCTGCTTTAGCTGCTGGAATTTCTGCTGTTTGATCCGTCTGGGAAGGTTACAGTTGTTGTTCCATCTTTTGCCTACTTTCAACATCTTTCGCTGTTGGGTTAGCTTTCTTAACTTCGTCGGCTACTTTAGCTTTTTTTCTGCATCTGTTAAGTTAGCTGGATCTTTAACTGGTGTCTTAGCTGGATCTTTAACTCCATCTGCATCCTTAGCTGGTGTTGCATCTTTAGCTTTTTTTCTGCTGCTTTAGCTGCTGGAATTTCTGCTTTTGATCCGTCTGGGAAGGTTACAGTTGTTGTTCCATCTTTTGCCTACTTTCAACATCTTTCGCTGTTGGGTTAGCTTTCTTAACTTCGTCGGCTACTTTAGCTTTTTTTCTGCATCTGTTAAGTTAGCTGGATCTTTAACTGGTGTCTTAGCTGGATCTTTTAACTCCATCTGCATCCTTAGCTGGTGTTGCATCTTTAGCTTTTTTTCTGCTGCTTTAGCTGCTGGAATTTCTGCTTTTGATCCGTCTGGGAAGGTTACAGTTGTTGTTCCATCTTTTGCCTACTTTCAACATCTTTCGCTGTTGGGTTAGCTTTCTTAACTTCGTCGGCTACTTTAGCTTTTTTTCTGCATCTGTTAAGTTAGCTGGATCTTTAACTGGTGTCTTAGCTGGATCTTTAACTCCATCTGCATCCTTAGCTGGTGTTGCATCTTTAGCTTTTTTTCTGCTGCTTTAGCTGCTGGAATTTCTGCTTTTGATCCGTCTGGGAAGGTTACAGTTGTTGTTCCATCTTTTGCCTACTTTCAACATCTTTCGCTGTTGGGTTAGCTTTCTTAACTTCGTCGGCTACTTTAGCTTTTTTTCTGCATCTGTTAAGTTAGCTGGATCTTTAACTGGTGTCTTAGCTGGATCTTTAACTCCATCTGCATCCTTAGCTGGTGTTGCATCTTTAGCTTTTTTTCTGTTGCTTTAGCTGCTGGAATTTCTGCTTTTGATCCGTCTGGGAAGGTTACAGTTGTTGTTCCATCTTTTGCCTACTTTCAACATCTTTCGCTGTTGGGTTAGCTTTCTTAACTTCGTCGGCTACTTTTAGCTTTTTTTCTGCATCTGTTAAGTTAGCTGGATCTTTTAACTGGTGTCTTAGCTGGATCTTTAACTCCATCTGCATCCTTAGCTGGTGTTGCATCTTTAGCTTTTTTTCTGTTGCTTTAGCTGCTGGAATTTCTGCTTTTGATCCGTCTGGGAAGGTTACAGTTGTTGTTCCATCTTTGCCTACTTCAACATCTTTCGCTGTTGGGTTAGCTTTCTTAACTTCGTCGGCTACTTTAGCTTTTTCTGCATCTGTTAAGTTAGCTGGATCTTTAACTGGTGTCTTAGCTGGATCTTTAACTCCATCTGCATCCTTAGCTGGTGTTGCATCTTTAGCTTTTTTTCTGTTGCTTTAGCTGCTGGAATTTCTGCTTTTGATCCGTCTGGGAAGGTTACAGTTGTTGTTCCATCTTTGCCTACTTCAACATCTTTCGCTGTTGGGTTAGCTTTCTTAACTTCGTCGGCTACTTTAGCTTTTTCTGCATCTGTTAAGTTAGCTGGATCTTTAACTGGTGTCTTAGCTGGATCTTTAACTCCATCTGCATCCTTAGCTGGTGTTGCATCTTTAGCTTTTTCTGTTGCTTTAGCTGCTGGAATTTCTGCTTTTGATCCGTCTGGGAAGGTTACAGTTGTTGTTCCATCTTTGCCTACTTCAACATCTTTCGCTGTTGGGTTAGCTTTCTTAACTTCGTCGGCTACTTTAGCTTTTTCTGCATCTGTTAAGTTAGCTGGATCTTTAACTGGTGTCTTAGCTGGATCTTTAACTCCATCTGCATCCTTAGCTGGTGTTGCATCTTTAGCTTTTTTTCTGTTGCTTTAGCTGCTGGAATTTCTGCTTTTGATCCGTCTGGGAAGGTTACAGTTGTTGTTCCATCTTTTGCCTACTTTCAACATCTTTTCGCTGTTGGGTTAGCTTTCTTAACTTCGTCGGCTACTTTAGCTTTTTTTCTGCATCTGTTAAGTTAGCTGGATCTTTTAACTGGTGTCTTAGCTGGATCTTTAACTCCATCTGCATCCTTAGCTGGTGTTGCATCTTTAGCTTTTTTTCTGCTGCTTTAGCTGCTGGAATTTCTGCTTTTGATCCGTCTGGGAAGGTTACAGTTGTTGTTCCATCTTTGCCTACTTCAACATCTTTCGCTGTTGGGTTAGCTTTCTTAACTTCGTCGGCTACTTTAGCTTTTTCTGCATCTGTTAAGTTAGCTGGATCTTTAACTGGTGTCTTAGCTGGATCTTTAACTCCATCTGCATCCTTAGCTGGTGTTGCATCTTTAGCTTTTTTTCTGCTGCTTTAGCTGCTGGAATTTCTGCTTTTGATCCGTCTGGGAAGGTTACAGTTGTTGTTCCATCTTTGCCTACTTCAACATCTTTCGCTGTTGGGTTAGCTTTCTTAACTTCGTCGGCTACTTTAGCTTTTTTTCTGCATCTGTTAAGTTAGCTGGATCTTTAACTGGTGTCTTAGCTGGATCTTTAACTCCATCTGCATCCTTAGCTGGTGTTGCATCTTTAGCTTTTTTTCTGCTGCTTTAGCTGCTGGAATTTCTGCTTTTGATCCGTCTGGGAAGGTTACAGTTGTTGTTCCATCTTTGCCTACTTCAACATCTTTCGCTGTTGGGTTAGCTTTCTTAACTTCGTCGGCTACTTTAGCTTTTTCTGCATCTGTTAAGTTAGCTGGATCTTTAACTGGTGTCTTAGCTGGATCTTTAACTCCATCTGCATCCTTAGCTGGTGTTGCATCTTTAGCTTTTTCTGCTGCTTTAGCTGCTGGAATTTCTGCTTTTGATCCGTCTGGGAAGGTTACAGTTGTTGTTCCATCTTTGCCTACTTCAACATCTTTCGCTGTTGGGTTAGCTTTCTTAACTTCGTCGGCTACTTTAGCTTTTTCTGCATCTGTTAAGTTAGCTGGATCTTTAACTGGTGTCTTAGCTGGATCTTTAACTCCATCTGCATCCTTAGTTGTTGGATCTTCTGGTTTAGAGTTAGGATCTTTTGGATCTGTACCTTTTTCTACTTCTTCCTTATCTGTGACGCCGTCGCCATCTGTATCGGCTTTAGTAGGGTCTGTACCTTTCTCAGCTTCTTCCTTATCAGTCAAGCCATCGCCGTCTGTATCCTTAGTTGATGGATTTTCTGGTGAACTTGGTTCTTCAACAGTTACTTTAACTGGAACTTCTTCTTTAGAGCCATCTGGGTAAGTGACAACTACTGTCGCATCTTTTTCGCCTGGTGTTGCTGTGTCTACTGGATCCTTGAAGGCTACTTTTGTGCCCTTAGGAAGATCTTTTACATTGCCAATTGAATCTTCTGCTTTTGGTGTTGTTCCTTTGTCTACAGTTTGTGGTTTAGCTGTTGGTGTGTTCTTATCTGCATCTGTTGGTGCTGAACTTGGGTCTTTAACCGTTACCTTAACTGGAACTTCTTCTGTAGAGCCATCTGGGTAAGTGACAACTACTGTCGCATCTTTTTCGCCTGGTGTTGCTGTGTCTACTGGATCCTTGAAGGCTACTTTTGTGCCCTTAGGAAGATCTTTTACATTGCCAATTGAATCTTCTGCTTTTGGTGTTGTTCCTTTGTCTACAGTTTGTGGTTTACCTGTTGGTGTGTTCTTATCTGCATCTGTTGGTGCTGAACTTGGGTCTTTAACCGTTACCTTAACTGGAACTTCTTCTGTAGAGCCATCTGGGTATGTTACAACTACTGTCGCATCTTTTTCACCTGGTGTTGCTGTGTCTACTGGATCTTTGAAGGCTACTTTTGTACCCTTAGGAAGATCTTTTACATTTCCAATTGAATCTTCTGCTTTTGGCGTTGTTCCTTTGTTTACAGTTTGTGGTTTACCTGTTGGTGTGTTCTTATCTGCATCTGTTGGTGCTGAACTTGGGTCTTTAACCGTTACTTTAACTGGAACTTCTTCTTTAGATCCATCTGGGTATGTTACAACTACTGTCGCATCTTTTTTTCACCTGGTGTTGCTGTGTCTACTGGATCTTTGAAGGCTACTTTTGTACCCTTAGGAAGATCTTTTACATTTCCAATTGAATCTTCTGCTTTTGGCGTTGTTCCTTTGTTTACAGTTTGTGGTTTAGCTGTTGGTGTGTTCTTATCTGCATCTGTTGGTGCTGAACTTGGGTCTTTAACCGTTACTTTAACTGGAACTTCTTCTTTAGATCCATCTGGGTATGTTACAACTACTGTCGCATCTTTTTCACCTGGTGTTGCTGTGTCTACTGGATCTTTGAAGGCTACTTTTGTACCCTTAGGAAGATCTTTTACATTTCCAATTGAATCTTCTGCTTTTGGCGTTGTTCCTTTGTTTACAGTTTGTGGTTTACCTGTTGGTGTGTTCTTATCTGCATCTGTTGGTGCTGAACTTGGGTCTTTAACCGTTACTTTAACTGGAACTTCTTCTTTAGATCCATCTGGGTATGTTACAACTACTGTCGCATCTTTTTCACCTGGTGTTGCTGTGTCTACTGGATCTTTGAAGGCTACTTTTGTACCCTTTTAGGAAGATCTTTTACATTTCCAATTGAATCTTCTGCTTTTTGGCGTTGTTCCTTTGTTTACAGTTTGTGGTTTACCTGTTGGTGTGTTCTTATCTGCATCTGTTGGTGCTGAACTTGGGTCTTTAACCGTTACTTTAACTGGAACTTCTTCTTTAGATCCATCTGGGTATGTTACAACTACTGTCGCATCTTTTTTTCACCTGGTGTTGCTGTGTCTACTGGATCTTTGAAGGCTACTTTTTGTACCCTTTAGGAAGATCTTTTACATTTCCAATTGAATCTTCTGCTTTTTGGCGTTGTTCCTTTGTTTACAGTTTGTGGTTTACCTGTTGGTGTGTTCTTATCTGCATCTGTTGGTGCTGAACTTGGGTCTTTAACCGTTACTTTAACTGGAACTTCTTCTTTAGATCCATCTGGGTATGTTACAACTACTGTCGCATCTTTTTTTCACCTGGTGTTGCTGTGTCTACTGGATCTTTGAAGGCTACTTTTTGTACCCTTTAGGAAGATCTTTTACATTTCCAATTGAATCTTCTGCTTTTGGCGTTGTTCCTTTGTTTACAGTTTGTGGTTTACCTGTTGGTGTGTTCTTATCTGCATCTGTTGGTGCTGAACTTGGGTCTTTAACCGTTACTTTAACTGGAACTTCTTCTTTAGATCCATCTGGGTATGTTACAACTACTGTCGCATCTTTTTCACCTGGTGTTGCTGTGTCTACTGGATCTTTGAAGGCTACTTTTGTACCCTTAGGAAGATCTTTTACATTTCCAATTGAATCTTCTGCTTTTGGTGTTGTTCCTTTGTTTACAGTTTGTGTTTTAGCTGTTGGTGTGTTCTTATCTGCATCTGTTGGTTTTTTAGTTACAAATTCTGATAATGGTTTTTTATCTTGAGAACCATCTTTATATGTTACAACAAGATTTCCTTTGTCATCTTTTGTTACTGATTGGATCTTAGCATCTTTATCAGCTACAGCTTTACCTTTTTTGTCTGCCAAGTTAGCATCATCGTTGTTTTGAGAGTACTCAAGTTGAAGCTTCTCTTTGATTTTAGCCAGGTCAGCATCTGTTACGTTAGCTGGATCTGCTACAGTAACTTTTTCAGTTGGAGTTGCAATATCATATTTTTGAGTTTGTCCCTTAAGCATAACACGGAATGCACCTGGATCAGTTGCAGTTGAGCTACCTACTGCTTTATTCTCAATAAATGCACCATCTTTATCCGTTGCAGTTGCATAACGCCATCCTAAAGCCATACCTTCTGGATTTTCTCCTTTAGTTGCTGCCTCTAGTTTATCTTTTGCTAAACCATCTGTCGCTGCTGGAGTACCTGAATAAGTAATGACTGCTGGGGCTTTTTCTGTCGCTGGAGTCTCAGCATTGATAACATTTGCTTTAAATCCATATTGTGTATTGATAGTATTTGCTTCACCTGCAACATCAGCAAACGCTTTGTTACCACCTTGTCTTACAGTAGCACTTGCAATTTTTCCGCTATCATCTTTGAATTTGATATCGAATGAGTTTTCTTCTCCAGCATATACATAAACTTCTTTAGTATCTTTATTAGAGTATGGAATCTCTACTGTTGGAGCTACTGCTGTTGTTTCTTTAGTTACAAATTCTGATAATGGTTTTTTATCTTGAGAACCATCTTTATATGTTACAACAAGATTTCCTTTGTCATCTTTTGTTACTGATTGGATCTTGGCATCTTTATCAGATACAGCTTTACCTTTTTTATCTGCTAAGTTAGCGTCATCGTTGTTTTGAGAGTACTCAAGTTGAAGCTTCTCTTTGATTTTAGCCAGGTCAGTATCTGTTACGTTAGCTGGATCTGCTACAGTAACTTTTTCAGTTGGAGTTGCAATATCATATTTTTGAGTTTGTCCCTTAAGCATAACACGGAATGCACCTGGATCAGTTGCAGTTGAGCTACCTACTGCTTTATTCTCAATAAATGCACCATCTTTATCCGTTGCAGTTGCATAACGCCATCCTAAAGCCATACCTTCTGGATTTTCTCCTTTAGTTGCTGCCTCTAGTTTATCTTTTGCTAAACCATCTGTCGCTGCTGGAGTACCTGAATAAGTAATGACTGCTGGGGCTTTTTCTGTCGCTGGAGTCTCAGCATTAATAACATTTGCTTTAAATCCATACTGAGTATTGATAGTATTTGCTTCACCTGCAACATCATCAAACGCTCTGTTACCACCTTGTTTTACAGTAGCACTTGCAATTTTTCCGCTATCATCTTTGAATTTAATATCGAATGAGTTTTCTTCTCCAGCATAAACATAAACTTCCTTAGTATCTTTATTAGAATAAGGAATCTCTACTGTTGGAGCTACTACTGGAGCTGCTGGTGTTGCTGGCGCTGTTGGAGTTGTTGGTGCTGAACTTGGGGCTTTAACCGTTACTTTAACTGGAACTTCTTCATTAGATCCATCTGGGTATGTTACAACTACTGTAGCATCTTTTTCACCTGGTGTCGCTGTGTCTACTGGAGCTTTGAAGGCTACTTTTGTACCCTTAGGAAGATCTTTTATATTTCCAATTGAATCTTCTGCTTTTGGTGTTGTTCCTTTGTTTACAGTTTGTGGTTTAGCTGTTGGTGTGTTCTTATCTGCATCTGTTGGTGCTGGATTTACTAGATATGCTGCTGCAATCTTATCTTTTGATCCATCAGGATAAGTGATAGTAAGGTTTCCTTTTTCATCCACACTGTATTTTGAATCTGCTGGAAGACTTGGGTTAGCAGTTTTCACTGCTTCGATAATCTTATTCTTTTCAGTTTCACTAACGCCGTTAGAATTCGCAACATCTACTTTTGTACCTGCAACTGGCTCATATTTCTTAGCAGTCTCAAGAACATTTACTAGAAGTTCTCTGTATATCGTTGTTGGTTTATCTCGGTTCCTTGCATGAAAAATAACACTTGTAGTTCCTGCCGGCTGGTTCATTGCAACAGTACCACTATATTTAGCTTTACGTTCCTTAACCGTTGCTCCATCTGATTTATCTAGGTAACCCCCCGTTGGCAATACTCCGCTTATAGCTGTTGGATTTTTTTCAACTGAAAATCTCTCTAAAGCTGTAGCTCGAGCTACAACATCTACATCAATTTTATCACCAGGATATACTGTAATCTCTGATCTACTTACCAATAGTCTAGTATCATTATTACCAGTCACACCACCATCCTTAACAGTCAACGGTGATGCTGTAACTGTAATCGGTGCACTCTTAGCTGACTCTTTACCACCTGCTGGTGTTGAAGTAGCTGTAATCTCTCCTGCTGGAAGACTGTTTGTAGGGTGAACAGTTGCTACACCTTGATCGTTAGCTACGGCTTCACCAATCACGACACCATCTGTGTTGTAAAGCTTAACAGTTGAACCTGCTGGTGCTTTAACTGTCACATCAGCTGGAGTACTTGCTTTACCTGCCAAATCATTGACAATTTCAGGACCACTAGTTGTTGGTGTTGCTGGTTGTGGTTTTGGTGCTTCTGGTTGTGGAGTAACTGGCGCTGGAGTCTCTTCTTTTGGTGCTTCTTTGGAGCTTCTTCAACGTTACGTGACTGCCAACCTTGAAGACTTGAGTAGCTACCTTCTTGCATGTTAGAGATAACTTTAGCTGTTGTTCCAGCTTTCATATCTTTGTTCAAGGTCAAGTTGATCGTTGAGTAGTGGGAGCCTTGTTCACTTGAAGCAACACTTGCAAGGGCACTGCTTGAAGAGTTCACTTGCCACTTACCTGGAACAGCATCACGTTTAAGCCCAACTTCTTGAGCATTGCCATCAGCGTCCGTAAATTGGAAGTAAGCTGCTCCTGCATCGTGTGGCACTTTCAAGGTAACGTTTCTATCATTTTCAACAAGATTATTTTGTTGTTTTGATTTAGATGATGGAACGATTTCTGAGTGACCTAGAGAGACGTTTACAGGTGTAGCAGCACTTTCTACACCATTAACAGTTTGGCTAACGCTGATTTGACTCTTAGGAACCAGCTGTGCCCCACCAGTAACGTTACTATTCAAACCAATAGTAATTGGGAATGACCACTGTCCGTTCTGTCCAACTACGGTTCTATCATTAACAGTTTTACCCTCACTCTTAATATTGATGCGGGCACCTGGTGTTCCTGTACCTGTCAAGACTGTATCTGTAGAAGCTATAGTAGGCACTGTAATCGTGTCATTTGTTTGGGTATAGGTGTTGTTCACTCCTGGTTGTGATGTTTTTGGTTGTGGTTTAGCCACATCGGCATCCGTAACATCAGCAGGGTTGTTCCCTATTGTATTGAAAGATGGTCTGTTTGACGCTGTACCAGTACGGACCATACCCATAACAACCTTCATATCTTTCAACTGCTCATTAGTTGTCGTTTCTGGAACAGTTGTGGTGAACTTCCATACATATGCATCTTGCCAGTCCGAACCTGTATTGGAATTATCATAGATAACACGTTTTCCTGGTATAGCATTAGCATCAATCAAAGCTTTTGTCTCAGGATTATCAGTATCCGCACCATTGAAATAGAAACCTGTATTTTCATAAAGGGTATCATATCCACGAGATGCAGACTTCCAACTTTCGCTTGTGAAAGACTCTTCTTTGGCAAGCGGGAAACCTGAAGCTGTGCCTGGACTTGGATTGTCAAATGTCACTTCATTACTTAGAGGATTTCCACTTGAGTCGATTTTTTTAAATTTTCCACCTTGCAATCTCTGTACTGATTTGTATTGGAGACGATTGATGCTTTCAGGCATATTTACTTCTTTAGGAATTTGAATATAGTTTCGGGAACTATTTCCTCTAATGCCATATTTATTATCCATATTTTCAGCATAGTTATTGAAGTAAAGCATCCAGTCAATAGACGTAATCTTACCATTCTGATCTTTATTCATTCTGGTCTTATAGGTCATTACTCTAGAGCCGATATTTTGCGCGTCACCAGAGGTAGTAGAATTACCTACATTACTAGTAATATAGTCATTTTTCTTCCCATTCTCATTGGTAGCTTCATCACCTGAATAAGCAACATTGGCTCTAAATTGAACGCCTTCTGGCATTTTTTGACCATTGCGTGGATCATGAGATCCTGCGTTTTCGATTGAGTTAGAGTCTGATTTTTTCTCAGTGTTTTCTGCTTTTTTACCTACAGTTTCTTTTCCGTTAGTAGTGTCTACTGCTGGAGTTTCTTTTTGCTCTACAGGTTTGTTTTTTAATTTAGTGTTCGCTGTAGTTACTAATTTGCTGTAAGATTTTGTTAGTTCTTCTTGAGTTTTAGCGTTCGCTAATGTAGTTTTTGCAGCTTCTAGGTCTGCTTTTAATACTGCAACACTTTCTTCTGTTTTGTTGTCGTATGTTCCATTAGCAAGTTTTGCTTCGATTTCTGCGATGTAGTTTTCTAGTTTAGTTTTGTCTAAAGCTTCAACTTCTTTTGCAGTTTCTCCACCTAATTTTTCCGCCACTGCTGCTGGAGCTGGTGTTGTAGCAACCTCTGGCTTAATCTCTGCTACAGTAGCAGGTGCCGCATAAGTATTGCCAGCCCCATTCTGTGTAGGGGGAACTTCCCCAGTAGTCGAGTTGCTTTCTACAGTAGCTTCTGCCGTGTCTGCATGGACCACTTGAGTAGCTAAGCTAGCTCCGACCGCAAAAACAAGAGAACAACCGAATAGGAAATGCTTTCCTTTTTTGATCATTCTCCAGTTCTTTTGCTCTGCATTTTTACGATTAAAATACATTACATTGTCTCCTTTTGATTTCTAAAAATAGCATGTTATACACATACAATCAATATTATAATGTACATTCGCAGATTTGTCAATTATATTAATTATTATTTATGATTTTACATTATTTTCAGATAATTTCAGGAGTTTATCCAGTTACTACATTATAATATCGAAACAAAAATATAATCCCCCTTTTCTTCAAGACTATGATAAATACCATTTTTTGAATAGTTATAAATAATATATTAACATTAATTGCAACTAGCTCATCCCTTTTGAACGTCAAAAAGTAGAGAACTATGAAAGTAAAGCTTATCAGATACCAATACTCTTCGAAAATCTCTTCAAATCACGTCAGCTTCCATCTGCAACCTCAAAACTAGTGTTTTGAGCAACCTGCAGCTAGCTTCCTAGTTTACTCTTTCATTTTCATTGAGTATAAACTATGGTCAAGAAAAAGTCATTCTCTCTGATCATCTCTTTGAAGCCTTACAAGACATCTAGGGACCTGCATTTTTGCCTCTTCAAAAAAAGCCCCATACTATCTGGCATTCAGGAATTCCTGTTACAGATAGTATAGAGCTCAAACAGCAGTTACACGAGGATGACTGCCTTTCTATTCTTGCATGGCATAACCAACACCACGCACGGTTTTAATGTAGCTTTTTTGACCTTTTACATCAAGCTTGCTACGTAGATAACGGATATAGACATCCACGATATTGGTTTCGGTTGCACTTTCATACTTCCAGACACTTTCCAACAACTGCTCACGCGTCAGGACTTTCTTGCTTCCCATAAGAGTAGCCAAAAGATCATACTCACGACGCGTCAGAGCAATCATCTCTTCGCCACGATAAACGGTATGATGTTCTACATCCATACGCAGATTTCGGTAAGACGTTGGAACCTTCATCTGACTACAGTGTTGGTCGATAAAGTCCCGACCTCGGAAAAATGGCTGAAATACGAGCTACCAGATTCTCAATAATAACTGGCTTATAGATGTAAGAAACGGCAAAGCGTTGGATTGCCTCAATCTGATTTTGCAAGTCTTCGCGATGGTTCAAAACCATGATCACTGAGGCTGGCTTAGTCCGACTCAGCTTGTCTGCAAAATCCTGGGCTGTCATATCCCCCAGATGAGCATTCAATAAAAATCAAGTCATAGTCTGTCTGAAGAGCCATGGAGAGGGCTTTTTGCCCTTCCTCAACCTGATCAACTCGGTATTGCTCTTTTTGGAGTTCCAAACTTAAAAAATGAGCTAGATTTCGTTCTTTCTCAAGTAATAAAATCCGTTTCCCCATGGCAGACCTACTTATTTTTCGTCATACCAAGAGTAGTGGAAGGTTCCTTCTTTGTCTTTACGTTGGTAAGTGTGGGCACCAAAGTAGTCACGTTGTGCTTGGATCAAGTTAGCTGGAAGGTCAGCTGAACGGTAGCTATCAAAGTAAGTAATAGCTGCTGAGAAGGTTGGTACTGGCACACCAGCTTGAACCGCAAGAGCTACGATATCACGCACTGCTTGTTGGTACTTAGCAGTAACATCCAAGAAGTATTCATCCAAAAGAAGGTTGGCAAGGTCTGCATCACGGTTGTAAGCATCTGTGATCTTTTGCAAGAAACGAGAACGGATGATACAGCCATCACGCCAGATAGATGCGATGTCTGCAAATGGCAAGTTCCAGTTGTTTTCTTTAGAAGCTACACGCAATTGAGCAAAACCTTGTGCGTATGAAATGATTTTTGAGAAGTAAAGGGCTTGACGGATTTTTTCAATCAACTCAGCCTTATCTCCTTCAAATTTGAAGGCAGCTGGTTTTGGAAGAACCTTGCTAGCATGCACACGTTCTTCTTTGTAAGTTGAAATGTAACGTGCAAATACTGACTCAGTGATGAGTGACAATGGCACACCAAGGTCAAGAGATGATTGGCTAGTCCATTTACCAGTTCCCTTGTTACCTGCAGCATCAAGGATGTAGTCTACGATTGGTCCGTCTTGACCTTCATCGTCTTTACGGCTCAAGATATCAGCTGTGATTTCGATCAAGTAGCTATCCAATTCACCCTTGTTCCACTCAGTAAAGATTTCAGCCATGTCTTCTGCAGAAAGGCCTAACAAGTGTTGCATCAAGTCATAGCTTTCTGCGATCAATTGCATATCACCATACTCGATACCGTTGTGGACCATCTTCACGTAGTGACCAGCTCCATCAGGACCGATGTAAGTCACACATGGTTTGCCATCTTCTGGTGCTTTAGCTGAGATTTCTTCAAGAACATCTGCAACTAATTCGTAGGCCTCTTTTTGTCCACCAGGCATGATAGAAGGACCTTCAAGGGCACCTTTTTCACCACCAGAAACTCCAGTACCGATAAAGTTGATACCTGAGTTTGCCAATTCTTCATTACGACGGATTGTATCTTTGTAGAAAGTGTTTCCTCCGTCAATCAAGATATCACCTTTGTCAAGGTGTGGAAGAAGGGCTTGGATAGTCGCATCTGTACCAGGTCCAGCTTGAACCATGAGCATGATACGACGAGGTTTTTCGATTGAATTTACAAAACTTTCAACGTCATAGCTTGGTACAAATTTCTTTTCAGGATGGCAAGCAATTACATCTTCAGTTTTTTCTTTACTACGGTTGTAGATAGCAACTGTGTAACCACGAGATTCAATATTAAGGGCAAGGTTACGACCCATTACGGCCATACCTACGACACCAAAGTTAGCTTTTGTCATTTGACACTCCTCTTGTTTAATTTGTTTTATTTTATCATTTTTACTTTTGAAAAGAAAGAATTTTGTAACGACTGCTTAGTAGTCCAAGTCATCCGCATGTCCAGAACCATTTCCAACAAAGTAACCTGTCTTACAGTTAAGGGTAAAGAGATAGGTTCCATCTGGCTTGTAGAGGTTGTAATAACCATTGCCATTAACGATATTGACACGTTCAAGGATGTATTGGTTACCAGTGATATAACCACGTGAACGTGAAGTCGCTAGAATTTGTTCCAAGACACCATCAGCAAATCCCAGGCAGAGTTGTTACTATCATCTACAGCTGATTGATTGAACGGTACACGGCTTGAAGCTCTTTGTAGGTTGACTCCAGAACTTGATAAACCACCATAGCTATCATCCCGCGCAGAAACTGAATTGTTTGATGAGGAGCTTGAAGATGGACTGGCGTTACTTGTAGTACTGTCGGTAGAAGAATTTGAACTTGCTTGACTAGAACTGCTAGTTTGACCTGAGCTTGAGCTAGACGTACTTGTTTGCTGGCTCTTACCGAGGCTAATAGCCTTATCTAGCACTTTATCAATCTCAGTATTCCCAGTTTTAATATCTGTAAATTTAGCATTCGATTTGGCTTTGACACTGGTATCTAGAACACCATCCACAATAGCTGGTTTTTCAAATTGTGCATTGACTTCTTGGATGGCCTTGATTTGCGTTTCTAAGCTGTCATATTTCGATTTGGCAAGCGTATGTTCACGACTACCTTCCAGCTTATCAAGTAAAGCCTTGAGTTGAGGTAGCTTTTCAAACTGGCTATTCTTCAAAGCTGTTTTATTGCTATCTGTGTAGAAGGCATCGTATTGACTATTAAAATCTTCTAAAATAGGCTGAACATCCTGCTCACTAGACGATGATTGAGCCGTTTGGATTTCCTGTGTTGAGCGAGTAACTTGACGGTAAACATAATAACCAGTCCCAATAACAAGAATCCCTACCGCAGCTAACAAGCCATAAAGAATCTGTTTCTTAACGCTTTTCCCATCTTCACTATCCATCATTGGATACTCTGTTTCGACTGCCTCCTCAGTGTCAAATTCCTCATCAAAAGGAGTTTCTGTCACTTGTGTAGATTCTAAGTCATCAAACTGGATGAAATCATTCTCTACTATCGTAGGCTCAACAGCTGTCTCCTCCCGAATCTCTTGGATAAGATCATCCAAACTCTGCGTTTCGACTAATTCCTCCTTTTTTTGTATTGGCGAGTCGCAAACTTATCTGCCTCAATTTCATCTTTGTGTTGCTTGAGATACTTATCTAAAATGGAATCTTCAGGCAATACCCTGCTTCTACTTCTTCATTTTTTTACGAATAGCTTGACCAACTGTTAACTCTTTTGCTTCATCAAAAATCAAATCGCGGTTCTTGTCCTTCATTTTTTTATGACGATCCCTGTCTCTTCTTAGTCATGAGTTTACCTTCCTACTTTACTTCTTGGCGTTTGACACGCTGACCAAAATATTGATACAAATCCACTTTCAGGGTTCCGTTATACAGTTTACGTTTCTTGTCCGCTTGGCTACCATACTTGCTTTCAAAGGCTTCATCACTAGTTAGGATAAACTTACTCCAAGTTTTCAGCGGTGCAAATACTTGACCCAGTTCAGCATAAAGCTTGGTCACTCCTGCATCATCTGATAAACGTTCTCCATAAGGCGGATTGGAGATAATCACACCATTGATTTTATCCGAACGTAAATCCTGCACGCGCATCTGCTTAAAGGTAATATCTCCTGCAACACCTGCCGCCTGAGCATTAGCCTTAGCAATCTCCACCATGCGAGCATCAATATCACAACCCATGATATCCAGTTCCAGTTCACGATCCACTTTTTGGGCCGCTTCTGTGCGCACTTCTTGGATCAAACGATCACTGACCCAGTTCCATTCCTCAAATGCAAAAGAGCGACGAAGTCCTGGTGCCATCTTTCGAGCAATCATGACAGCCTCGATACAGAAAGTCCCCGAACCACAGGTCGGATCAATCAAAGGCTTGTCTGGATACCAGTTAGAAAGTTGCAAAATGGCTGCCGCCATATTTTCCTTGATAGGAGCGCCACCCTTTTCGGTACGATAACCTCGTTTAAAGAGGCTATATCCTGTCGTATCAATCATGACAGTTGCCACATCCTTTAGAATAGAAACCTCAATCTTAAACTCTGGGCCATTCTCCATCAGAGGAACACCTTCTGGACGAGCATAGTGTTTCTGCAATTTCTTGACAACAGCTTTCTTAGAAATTGCCTGTACACTTGGTTCATTGTGAAGTTTGGACTTAACACATTTGGCTTTTGAAATCGGGAACCGAGCTCCGAGTGGTAAATAATTTTCCCAATCTAAAGCGAAAACTCCCTGAAACAGTTCCTCAAAAGTCTTAGCTGGAAAGGTTCCTACGATAATTTTGATACGATCTGCTGCCCGAAGCCAGAGGTTGGTTTCGATAATAGCTCTCACGTCTCCTTGAAAACGCACACGTCCATTTTCAACCTGACAATCGTAGCCCAACTCTCGCACTTCTCTTCCCACAACAGCTTCCAAACCAGCTGCCACAGTTGCAATTAAATTAAATTCTTTTTTCATTTTACAGTCTTACAAGACCTTTCTATATGTCCACTTTAAAAAATGAGGTTGAGAAAATTTCTCAGCCCCAACCTATATGCAATTTTCTATAAGCCATGTTTTGTTCCAGAAGTGACTAGGACCACTTCCTTCGATAATCATCTGTCTACCACTAACAGCTCTAGCTGATAGCAGTCAGAGTACTACGTTCGTTTCCGTGCACTCCATGCCCCGACCAAATTTGGGTTGCTAGCTTGAGGGGTTTACCGCGTTCCACTCTCTCCGTTTCCAGAAAGACTCCGTCACTGTGGCACTTTCAAGCCTACTCTGACCTATCCAAGGACTTAGCCATTTCAACTGCCGTAACGATTTCTCGTCCCTAGGCTTATGGTTTCGCCTAGCACAAACACTACAGGCATCACAGCCTGTGCTAGCATGGACTTTCCTCATGAAAAGCAACTCTCCTCACGCGATTATCCAAAAATTGCACTTTTTAAATAAGCTCTTAAAAATCCTGAGTTATCTAAAATTTGTTTACCAAACACTTCTTTTTCAAGACGATTCAAACGTTTTAAAATATCAAAGTTCGTCATAGAACTTGTTGTTGACGCTTCAAGAGGTTCTGTTTGAACTGGTGAAGGTTTTGGTTTACGAGCTAATTCTTCCTTCAAATCCGCAATTTCCTGACGAAGTGACTTGACCAAGGCAGCATAAGTTTCATAGTCCTTGATGACATCGTCTAAAAACTCATCAACTTCTACCTTACTATAGCCACGGACTTCACGTCCAAACTCTTGTTCAAAAATATCTTTCGCCGAAAAAATAATACCTGCCATGTCTCTCTCCATTCTCAGTTGCTAGTATTATTATATAAAAAAAGACAAACAAAAATCAAGGTCAAAGTTTCAATTTTCGGAAAAATTTTCTGCAAGTTCATTTAGCTGATCAAATGTTAATTTCTTTATAAAATAGTCTTCTTTCTCTTTCATCATTTGGTAAACATAAGCTAGTTTCGTTTCATTTTCCTCATCATAAAAAAGATAGGAACTATTCGTATTTTCCAGTAAAAACTGCTGGTAATCTCTTAACTGCCCCTTGTGTTCATAGCGAGGATAAGCATATTTGACAAAGTCTACCTGCTTAAAACGGCTCAGTTTCATCTGATTGGCTTCATTCCAATTTTCCCCATGGGTTTCAAAAAGCAAAAAAATGGTGGCCAACTGAAAACCATATTCGGTTTTCATCTCCTGAGCAACCTCTAAAACCCAATATTCAAAGCCTAAAGTCCCTGTAAATACAAGCCAAGACACCCCATCTGCTGCCATAGCCTCTAAATCTTTACGTATCGCTTTTTTAATCAATTTAAGACGAGGATCCTTGTCAGAAAACAAACCCAAATCAAAAGCAGAATATCCTAAAACCAAAGCTGTAGTCATTTTTAACCCTTTCTGTGTAAAATTATGGTATAATAGAGTGATGTTATTGTACCAATAAGGAGAATTATGGTCAACTATCCTCATAAAATTTCATCCCAAAAAAGACAAACATCTCTTTCCCAATCCAAAAATTTCGCAAACAGAGGAATGTCTTTTGAAAAGATGATCAATGCTACCAACGACTACTATTTGTCTCAGGGATTAGCTGTTATACACAAGAAACCTACTCCTATTCAAATCGTACGAGTGGACTATCCACAACGAAGTCGTGCCAAGATTGTTGAAGCTTATTTTAGACAAGCTTCAACAACAGACTATTCAGGTGTTTATGATGGATACTACATCGACTTTGAAGCAAAGGAAACCAGGCAGAAACAAGCGATTCCGATGAAAAATTTTCATCCACATCAGATTCAGCATATGGAACAAGTCCTTGCCCAACAAGGAATCTGCTTTGTCCTTCTTCACTTTTCTTCTCAGCAAGAAACCTACTTATTACCGGCATACGATTTGATTCGCTTCTATCATCAAGATAAGGGGCAAAAATCAATGCCACTTGGATACATACGAGAATACGGTTACCAGATAAAACTAGGGGTATTTCCACAAATTCCCTATCTCGATGTCATCAAAGAACATTTACTAGGTGGTAAACAAGATGAATAAATACATTCTTATGCGAATATTAAAATATACTGGAATCTTTTTCCTAACTCTCTTTATCGCATTATTTCTATTGGGTGGGGGTGTTTTCCTCTATTTTGTAAGCAAAGCTCCAGCCCTATCAGATAGTAAATTAGTTGCAACAACTTCGAGCAAGATTTACGACAATAATAACGAACTCATTGCCGATCTAGGCTCTGAACGCCGAGTAAACGCTCAGGCCAACGAAATTCCTACTGATTTAGTCAAAGCCATCGTGTCTATCGAGGACCATCGCTTCTTTGACCACAGAGGGGTAGATACGATTCGGATCATGGGAGCCTTCTTACGTAACTTACAAAGTAACTCTTTACAAGGAGGATCAACCCTAACCCAGCAGTTGATTAAGTTGACCTATTTCTCAACATCAACTTCAGATCAAAATATCTCCCGAAAAGCGCAAGAGGCTTGGTTAGCTGTCCAATTGGAACAAAAAGCTACCAAACAAGAAATCCTTACCTACTACATCAATAAGGTCTATATGTCAAATGGTAACTATGGTATGCAGACCGCAGCCCAAAATTACTACGGAAAAGACTTAAAAGACCTATCTCTACCTCAATTAGCTTTGCTAGCAGGTATGCCTCAGGCACCAAACCAATACGATCCTTACTCTCATCCAGAAGCAGCATTAGACCGTCGTAATTTGGTTCTTTCAGAAATGAGAGGGCAAGACTACATTAGTGCTGAGCAATATGAAAAAGCTATCAACACACCTATCACTGATGGTTTACAAAGTCTTAAGTCGACTGCTACTTATCCAGCATATATGGATAACTATCTAAAAGAGGTTATTGAGCAAGTAGAGCATGAAACTGGCTATAATCTTCTTACAACTGGAATGGAAGTCTACACAAATGTGGACAAGGGAATTCAACAGCGACTTTGGGACATTTACAATACAGATGAATATGTCTCTTATCCAGATGATGACCTTCAAGTAGCCTCAACTATCGTAGATACTTCCAATGGTAAAGTACTTGCCCAACTAGGAGCCCGTCACCAAGCAAGCAACGTTTCATTTGGTACCAACCAAGCTGTGGGAAACCAACCGTGACTGGGGATCAACCATGAAACCAATCACTGATTATGCACCAGCCTTAGAATACGGTGTATATGATTCAACTGCAACTACTGTCCACGATATTCCTTATAACTATCCTGGTACAAGCACCCCTGTCTACAACTGGGATCGAGCATATTTTGGTGACATTAGCCTGCAATATGCCCTTCAACAATCTCGTAACGTACCCGCCGTTGAAACACTAAACAAGGTTGGTTTAGATAGAGCCAAAACTTTCCTAAATGGTTTGGGAATCGACTATCCAAGTATTCACTACTCAAATGCCATTTCAAGTAATACTACTGAATCTAGTAAACAATACGGTGCAAGCAGTGAAAAATGGCTGCGGCTTACGCTGCATTCGCTAATGGCGGTATCTACCATAAACCAATGTACATCAATAAAGTTGTCTTTAGCGATGGTAGCGAAAAAGAATTTTCTGACCCTGGTACTAGAGCTATGAAAGAAACGACTGCTTACATGATGACAGAAATGATGAAAACAGTCTTGACTTACGGAACCGGTCGTAGTGCTTATCTCCCTTGGCTTCCTCAAGCTGGTAAAACAGGTACCTCGAACTATACAGATGAGGAAATCGAAAACCATATCAAGACTAGTCAGTTTGTAGCACCTGATGAAATGTTTGTAGGTTATACCCGTAAATATTCAATGGCTGTATGGACAGGGTACACAAACCGTCTCACACCAATTATGGGGGATGGTCTCACAGTTGCTGCTAGAGTCTATCGTGCTATGATGACTTCCCTCTCTCAAAACGACCATCCTGGAGATTGGACAATGCCTGAAGGACTATATAGAAACGGGCAGTTCGTATTCCAAAACGGAGCCAGAAATACATGGAATACTCCTGATACACAACAAACAGTAGAGAATTCCTCTACAACAACTGAAAATTCAACTACACAGGCAGGCCAACAACCCAATAATGCTCCAGCAACTGATCCTAATCAAGGACAAGCTGGTCAGGCTGTTCAGCCAACACAACCAGTACAACCAACGCCACCAAATCCGCAAGTTCAACAGCAACCACAACAGTGAGATGAAAGAAGAAAATCCTGAGAATACCAACTCAGGATTTTTTCTACAAAAAATTGGCTTCATAATCTTTGAAAGTGAGGATAGCTTTCAATTCGTTTTCGAAAAACCAAAAGAAGTTAGCGAATAACTAACTTCTTATTTAATCTACTTCACATGTTTTGCAAGTTCTTCTTGCACTTTTTTATTGGATTCTGCTTTTTCTTTCATCCATTTATCTTGAGCTTTGATATTCATCTGCTGTGACTGCCTTGTCTTGAAGTTCAAGGTATTTGTATCGAAGCGGATCACTTGTCCCCTTGTTACCTGAGAAAGAGAAAGGTAAGGTAAATGGTACCATCTTAGACAAAATTGGACGCCCTGTACGAGATGTCGTTGGAATGACTAGGGCACTATCTGTCAACCATGCTTGAGCTTCGGCATACTTGTTATAACGTTTCGTCACATCTGTAGTTTCTTCCCCTGCTTCATTGACCATTTTATCATAATCATTGAGACCAACCTTCTTAGCCGCCTCATTGTCTTTTCCTGAATCAAATCCTAGGTAAGTTCGTGTATTTTCCCCTACAGAAGGCTTGATGATGTCAAGATAAGTTGATGGATCTGAGAAGTCTGGTCCCCATCCAACGTTATCAGAAAGATCCCAATCCTCACCAGCAGCAGTTTGTGCAAATAAAGTTACATTAAGCACTTCATCTTTTTGTAATTGTTGGATATCAATAATGACATTATCAGTTCCTAAAGTTGCTTCCAAAGATTGTTTCATAGATTGGACGCGCTGAACTTTTGTAGTAGCAGTTTGGTCAACTGGCATATCTAGGTGAATTGGGAAGGTTACACCTTCAGCTTGAAGGGCTGCCTTAGCTTTGGCAAATTCTGCCTTGGCTTTTTCTGGATTGTAGAGACCATCTTGGGCATCAGCCAGATTAACATCCTTCCATTCATCCCCATAAGTCACTAATTTTTCTTTGACCATATCGCCAAAGTTTTTCCCATCCGCTTGAACAAATGTTGGTGGAACAAAAATATTACGCAAAATTTTGCTTGCACCGTTTTGTCCATTTAGTTGAGAAGCATATGCTGTACGATCAAAACCAAAGGCAATAGCCTGACGGAAATCCTTGTTTAAGAGAGCCTTTTTAGTTGAAGTCTTTTGTTCTTCACTAGTCTTAGATGTGTATTTATAGGACTGGCGGTCGATGTTTGTTCCTACTACATAAGTCGTAGAGTCCTGTTGCGTATAGACAATATTGTCCTTCATCTCTTTCTCAAGCTCTGCGAAACTTGCACTTGTTGGATAGAGACGAGCTGCTGAAAGACTACCATCTTTAAAGTTTTCTGCAGGTTTACTAGTATCTTGACCGTCCCAGAATGACAATTTGACTTTATCAATATGGACATTGTCTTTATCCCAGTAGTTAGGATTTTTTGCAAATTCAACAGTAGATTTGGTCACAATAGATTTCAACAAATAAGGACCATTATACAAGATGCTGCTTAGATCTGTTGCTTTAGCAAAATCATCCCCTTTTGAGTTCAAAAACTCTTCATTAACTGGTGCCAAGACACCCATGGTTGTTTTAGAATTCCAAAAACTTTCAGGTTTGTTCAAAGTGTATTGGACTGTTTGGTCGTCAAGTGCTTTAATTCCAACTTGAGAGAAATCTTTATTTTCCCCTTTAGCGTATGCGTCCAAACCTTTAATTGAATCCTGTACCAAGTAAAGAGCTTCAGATTTCTTGTCTGTCGCATATTTAAGACCTGTCACAAAGTCCTGAGCCTTAACAGGAGCATACTCTTCTCCCTCAGATGTATACCACTTGGCATCCTGACGAATCTTATAAGTATAAGTCAAGCCATCCTTAGAAACTGACCAGTCCTCTGCCATTGAGGGAATAAGGTTCCCGTATTTATCATTTTCAAGTAATCCATCAATTACATTACTAGTAATGTCGGCAGTTGCTGCCTTACCAGTTGTCAAATAGTTGAGATTATCTGGGTCTGTCTCGTAGGTAAATGCAAAAGTCTGCTCACCTTTAGTAGCAGAACCACCAGAACAAGCCGCTAAGACTCCTGCTGCTAATAAGGTTACTCCTGCGAGTGCCAATACTTTTCTTGTTTTCATAGTATTCTCCTTTGTTTTTTATTCATTATAGACCCTTTTTCATGTTCTGTCAATAGAATTTTCTGAATTTTAGAAAATTATTTTTTAAACAACAACTTTGCAAAAATATGAATAATGTCAAAAAAATCGGCTCTATAATATTTGTAGTGGGTAAATCCCCTATGGATATTATGGAGCCTATTTTGTTGTAGAAAAAAAGTCCCATAAGATCTATAATGAAAAGCAACCAAACCATCATTAGAAAGAATCCTATGGAACAATTACATTTTATCACAAAATTACTAGACATTAAAGACCCAAATATCCAAATTATGGATGTCATTAATAGGAATACCCACAAGGAAATCATCGCTAAACTGGACTACGACGCTCCATCTTGTCCTGAGTGTGGAAGTCAAATGAAGAAATATGACTTCCAAAAACCGTCTAAGGTTCCTTACCTTGAAACGACTGGTATGCCTACTAGAATTCTCCTTAGAAAACGTCGATTCAAGTGCTATCATTGCTCGAAAATGATGGTAGCTGAGACTTCTCTCGTCAAGAAGAATCACCAAATCCCTCGTATCATCAACCAAAAGATTGCCCAGAAGCTAATTGAGAAGACTTCTATGACCGATATTGCCCGTCAGCTGTCTATTTCAACTTCAACTGTTATTCGCAAGCTCAATGACTTCTGTTTTAAGTCTGATTTTTCTTACCTCCCTGAGATTATGTCCTGGGACGAATATGCCTTCACTAAGGGAAAGATGAGTTTCATTGCTCAAGATTTTGATAAGCTCAATATTATCACTGTTCTTGAGGGTAGAACACAAACTATCATAAGAAATCATTTTCTGCGCTACAATCGCTCTGTTCGTTGTCAGGTGAAAATCATTACTATGGATATGTTTAGTCCTTACTATGACTTGGCTAAACATCTTTTTCCGTATGCCAAAATCGTTCTAGATCGCTTCCACATTGTACAACATCTTAGCCGTGCTATGAGTCGTGTTCGTGTCCAAATCATGAAGCAATTTGAGCGAAAAATCTCATGAATATAAGGCTATCAAGCGCTACTGGAAACTCATTCAACAGGATAGCCGTAAACTGAGTGATAAGCGATTTTTATCGCCCTACTTTTCGCATGCACTTAACCAATAAAGAGATTATTGACAAGCTTTTGAGCTATTCAGAAGACTTGAAACACCACTATCATCTCTATCAACTCTTGCTTTTTCACTTTCAGAATAAGGAACCGGAGAAATTTTTCGGACTCATTGAGGAAAATCTAAAGAAAGTTCATCCTCTTTTTAAGACTGTCTTTAAAACCTTTCTAAAGGACAAAGAGAAAATAGTCAATGCCCTTCAGTTACCCTATTCTAATGCCAAATTAGAAGCAACCAATAATCTCATCAAACTTATCAAACGCAATGCCTTTGGTTTTCGGAACTTTGAAAACTTCAAAAAACGGATTTTTATCGCTCTGAATATCAAAAAAGAAAGGACGAAATTTGTCCTTTCTCGAGCTTAGCTTTTCTTCAACCCACTACAGTTGACAAAGAGCCAAAAAATCCCTCAACTACATTATATAGTTAAGGAATTTTTAATACTATTTCTAAATAACAACTAGTAAACAGTTTTACTTGTTTATACTAAATTCAAACCAAGTCTTCTTCACCTTGCGTATATATGTGACTGACTTCGTCAATCTTATCTACAACCTCAAAACAGTGTTTTGAGCAGTCTGCGGCTGGATTCCTAGTTTGCTCTTTGATTTTCATTGAGTATTAATCTAACTCATTTCTTACACACTGTAAAGCTGCTCCAATTACTTGGTGCATATCGTAATAACGATAGTGTCCTAAACGACCACCAAAGATAACATTCCCTTGCTCACCAGCCAGTTTTTTATACGATTTATATAAGTGATTATTACGATCATTATTAACTGGATAATAAGGCTCATCACCTTTTTCCCATGTTTTAGAATGTTCCTTAGTAATGATAGTCTTTGCTTGACTCCCAAACTCAAAATGTTTGTGTTCAATAATGCGAGTATATGGGGTATCAGCATCAGTATAGTTGACAACTGCATTTCCTTGGTAATTTTCCATATCCAGGGTCTCATTTTCAAAACGAAGACTACGATACTCTAGTTCACCCAACTTATAATCGAAGAATTCATCAATCATACCGGTAAAGACAATCTTAGGGAAGTCCTTCATATATTGCTCTTTATTCGCGAAGAAATCAACATTTGTTTCTACATCAATATTTTCATGTTCCAACATTTTTTCAACTATTTGAGTGTAGCCACCTATTGGAATCCCTTGATAGGTATCGTTAAAATAGTTGTTATCATAGGTCAAACGTACGGGCAAACGGCGAATGATAAAAGCTGGAAGTTCCGTAGTTGGCTTGCCCCACTGTTTCTCTGTATAGTCCTTAATCAATTTTTCATAGATGTCTGTACCTACAAGAGATATCGCCTGTTCTTCCAAATTTTCAGGAGTTTTACCATTTAAAACCGCACGTTGCTCATCAATCTTAGCTTGTGCTTCTGCTGGCGTTACAACTCCCCAAAGTTTATTGAAAGTATTCATATTGAAAGGAAGGTTATAAATCTCTCCCTTATAGTTTGCAACTGGAGAGTTTGTGTAACGGTTAAACTCTGCAAACTGATTTACATAATCCCAAATCTCCTTATCCGAAGTATGGAATATATGAGCACCATATTGATGAACTTGAATTCCTTCCTCTTCACGAGTATAGATATTACCCGCGATATGATTTCGTTTCTCAATGACTTTTACTTTTTTTCCTTTTAAGGCTGCTTCATGGGCAAAAACTGCACCAAAAAGACCAGCACCAACAACAAGATAATCGTACATCTTAAGCTCCTTTGGAGTTTATTATCTGCCTCTTTTATTAGACTAGAAAAATCATTCTATTGCTTATCTTACTTCTTGTTTGTAAAATTCTTTCAAAGCATCTTGCCAGGTTGGAATGAAAAATCCAGTAGCTTTAGCTTTAGTCAGGCTCATCGTTGAGTTTAGGGGACGTTTAGCTTTGGCAGGAAATTGGCTTGAATCTACTGGCTTGATTTCCACATCTGTATCTTTCAAAATTTCAACTGCAAAATCATACCAAGTTGTGTCTTCTGTAGCATCATTTGACAAATGATAATAGCCAAATTCCTTGCGGTTTTCAGCCAGGTAGGTCATGAACTCAGCCAAGGTACGAGTCCAAGTCGGACGACCGTGCTGGTCATTTACAACTGTTAAAGTCTTATGATTTTTCGCAAGATTTTGCATGGTAAAAACGAAATTTTTGCCATAATTTCCAAATACCCAGGCAGTACGGATAATATAGAAATTAGACACATGCTTCTCAACTAACTCTTCCCCCATACGCTTAGTGCGTCCATATTCTGTCTGTGGATCTGGTCGGTCATCAACTTCCCACTCTTGTCCAACTGGTTTCTTACCGTCAAAGACATAGTCGGTAGAAATATAAACTAGAGTTGCACCATGCTTTTCAGATGCTTTTGCGACATTTTCTGTCCCCGTAACATTGATGGCATAGTCCAATTCTTTCCCTTCATCCTCTGCTGCATCAACAGCGGTGTAGGCAGCACAGTGGTATACTAAAGTCGGTTTAACTTCTTCAAAAACTTTCTCAACCATTTCTTCATTGGTAATGTCCATCTCAGCCACATCTACTGCTACGTATTCTTCATTACGCTCATCCAATAAATAACGCAGTTCAGTTCCTAATTGACCTTTTGATCCTGTAATTAAAATCATATCTATACCTTTCAACTTTGTAACTCTTCCCAATATAGCAATAAAAAGCAGCGATTTCCTGCTTTTTATAATTTAATAATCTCCTGAGTCTTAGCATAATTGGCTTCAACAGCCTCTTTCTCTGCTTTCCACCATTCTTGGTTATCCGTGTACCATTTGATAGTCTCTTTGAGTCCTGCTTCAAAATTAGTGAATTCTGGTTTCCAGCCCAACTCATCACGGAGTTTACTTGCGTCAATCGCATAGCGAAGGTCATGTCCTGCACGGTCAGTTACATGATCATAGGCATCCACATCTTGGCCCATTTCCTTAAGGATAAGTTCCAAAACTTCCTTGTTATTCTTCTCACCATCAGCCCCAATCAAGTAGGTTTCACCGATTTGACCTTTGTCAAGATTGTCCAAACTCCTGAAGAATGGTCATTGGTATGAATCCAGTCACGAACATTCTTACCTTCACCGTAAAGTTTTGGCTTAATTCCACTTAAAATATTGGTAATCTGACGTGGAATGAATTTTTCGATGTGTTGATAAGGACCGTAGTTATTTGAACAGTTAGAAATCGTTGCCTTGACACCAAATGATCGCACCCAGGCTTTGACAATCAAGTCTGAGGCAGCCTTGGTTGATGAGTAAGGAGAGCTGGGATTGTATTTGGTATCAGCAGTAAATTTCTCACCTGGTCCTTCACCATGACCTGGCAAATCCTCACGTAGAGGGAGATCACCATAAACCTCGTCTGTAGATACATGGTGGAAACGAAGATCGTATTTACGTGCTGCTTCCAAAAGAGTATAGGTTCCTATGAAATTTGTATGGATAAATGGTGATGGATCATTCAGCGAATTGTCATTGTGGCTTTCCGCTGCATAATGAACGATAGCATCTGCTTGAGCAGCCAACTTGTCTACCAACTCCGCATCAGCAATGTCACCAACAACTAACTCAACACGATTACCTAAAATTTCCTCAATATTAGCACGGTTCCCAGCATAAGTCAACTTGTCTAATACTGTCACGTGAACATCTGGAAAATTCTTGTAAACATAATGAACAAAGTTAGAACCGATAAAACCTGCTCCACCTGTCACGATAATTTTTTTGTATTCAGTCATAGTCTTTCCTTTTTTACAAATCTTCTTTTTTCAAAGGTTTTACATCCTTAAGTAGTGGATGATTTTTATCTGCTTCTGAAACCTCTGCTTCAGCAAGATTATCCCACTCAATTCCTAATTCTGGATCTGCATAATTGACAAATGCATATTTAGGTTTCAATTCTAATGCCCAATAATCGTTGACCAGATAGCTATAGGAGACTGTATCTGATAGAACCTGAAATCCATTAGCTACACCACGGGGAACAAAAATACCCTTACTAGCATCAATTACTGTTTGATAGGTATTTCCAAAGGTTTCTCCCTCACGTAGATCAACCCAAGAACCCAGAACTTTTCCACCATCTGCTACAGAGATGTACTTATCCCAAGGTTCTGCATGCAAGCCACGAAGAACATTTTTACGTGAGAAGGATACATTGTTTTGTAATTTTCCTTCTGCAAAGAAAGACTCTGGGAATCCAAGTGGGAGCATTTTTTCCTTCTGAAAATTTTCTTTAAACCAACCACGATTATCACCATGAACAGGGATATCAAATTCCAACATACCTGGAATAGCTTCAACCTTACGAGCTACAAGCGTCTTACCGAAAAAATTATCTGTCATCTATGCTTCTCCTATCAAACGGAGCAAATATTGTCCGTATTCATTTTTCTTAAGAGGTTGCGCCAACTTTAATACATCCTCACGGCTGATATACCCCATACGATAAGCAATTTCTTCTAAGTTTGCTACCTGAACATTTTGCATCCGTTGGACTGTTTCGATATACTGTGAAGCCTCTAGTAAACTCTCATGAGTGCCTGTATCCAACCAAGCAAAGCCACGTCCCATAACCTCAACGGATAAGTCTCCACGATCTAGGTAAGCCTTGTTAACATCTGTAATTTCCAATTCACCACGCGGGCTTGGTTTAATACTTTTAGCAATTTCTACTACGTCATTATCATAGAAATAGAGACCTGTAACTGCATAGTTTGAACGAGGGTGTTCTGGCTTTTCTTCGATAGAAATAGCGTTCATATCCTTGTCAAACTCAACAACGCCAAAGCGTTCTGGATCCTTCACATGATAGCCAAAGACAGTTGCTCCTGACTCTTTACTAGCTGCCTTTTGTAGCATTTTAGAAAGGCCAGGCCCATGATAGATATTGTCGCCTAAGATCAGAGCAACTCTATCATCACCAATAAATTCTTCACCAATAATAAAGGCTTGTGCCAAACCATCTGGACTCGGTTGCTCTGCATAAGACAATTGAATCCCCAACTCAGAGCCATCTTGAAGAAGCTCTTTGAATCGATGCAAATCCTGTGGAGTTGAGATAATCAAAATATCTCTAATCCCAGCCAACATCAATGTTGAAAGTGGGTAGTAAATCATCGGTTTATCATAAATCGGCATCAGTTGCTTTGATGCAGCTCGAGTCAAAGGATACAAGCGAGTTCCTGAACCACCCGCGAGAATAATACCTTTCATAGTGGGGTACCTTTCTTTGTTGTTTTAGAGTCAATTACTATTAATTGTGTACTGCTCTAAAAGAAAAACAATCATCACATTTTTCATATTATTATCTAAAAAATACAGAAAAACTCTTCTTTATCTATAAAAATTCACTTACTTCATATTACATTTAGCATGAAATAAGCGAATTCTACTTTGTTTGCATACAATTAAAAATCAATTCCTAAGAATGTTTCAAATAACTGTGTAAGAGGCATAATTTCACCATTTCTTAGTTTTTCAATGCTAAATTACATAGTAATCAGAGATCCATTAAAAATCTCTAACTTCCTCATCGTAAAAAAAATGACAATAAGATACTTATTGATTTCAATTCATTAACAGAATACGAACTAGACAAGTGAGTTCGTATTCGTAACAAACACTTCCAAGCGTTTACTTTCCTCATTCAGTCATCGTAATCTACAACTTACATCATCAGATAAGTCATACTCACCATTTATAATAGATAGAATATGTTGTTTTTCTTCTTCAGTCTTCTCTTCAATAAGCACATTTTTAAAAATTACTGCCATCATTATCACCTCACTGCAATTGTTACAGTGTTGTTACTTTATTCTATCAAACGTAAAGCGCAAAAACAAGCCATAATCCGATAGAATGGCAATCCCCTCTACTGTCAAAGAAGCCATTTCTATCGAATTCGTTCAATTTTATTCCTGTTCTATTAAGAATTGATTATTTTATTAAAAATATACAATTCAGTTTTTCCGCCAAACTATTTTATCCACTATCCCTGTATAGCTCTGTATTATCTTAACAACTTTAGTAGAGACATTTTCCTCAACATAGTCTGGAACCGGTAATCCAAAATCCTCATCTTCTGCCAAGCTAACAGCAGTTTCAACTGCTTGAAGAAGAGAATTTTCATCAATACCTGCCAAAATAAATCCTGCCTTATCTAGGGACTCAGGACGTTCTGTACTTGTACGAATACATACAGCAGGAAAAGGGTAACCTTGACTAGTAAAGAAACTACTTTCTTCTGGTAAAGTTCCCGAATCAGATACTACAACAAACGCATTCATCTGTAAACAATTATAATCATGGAATCCTAGTGGCTCATGCTGAATCACACGTTTATCTAATTCAAAACTGCTCTCTTTTAATCTTTTCTTAGATCGAGGATGGCAAGAATACAAGATTGGCATATTATACTTCTCAGCTAATTTATTAATTGCTGTGAAGAGAGAAAGAAAATTTTTATCTGTATCAATATTTTCCTCACGGTGAGCTGAAAGTAGGATATATCCTCCTTTTTTCAATCCCAAACGTTCATGGATATCTGAAGACTCAATGGCAGATAAGTTTTTATGTAACACTTCTGCCATAGGAGAACCAGTTACGTACGTGCGCTCTTTAGGTAAACCACACTCATGTAAATACTTTCGAGCATGTTCAGAGTATGCTAAGTTAACATCTGAAATAATATCAACAATCCGACGATTAGTCTCTTCGGGCAAACACTCATCCTTACAGCGATTGCCAGCCTCCATATGAAAAATTGGAATATGTAAACGTTTGGCAGCAATAGCGGATAAACAAGAATTTGTATCCCCTAAAATCAATAAAGCATCTGGTTTAATTTGATTCATCAATTTGTAGGAAGTATTGATAATATTCCCTACAGTAGCACCAAGATCATCTCCAACAGCATCCATGTATACATCTGGAGTATCTAAACCTAAATCATCAAAGAAAATACCATTTAAATTATAATCATAGTTTTGTCCAGTATGTGCCAAAACAACATCAAAATACTTTCGACATTTAGTGATAACACTACTCAGACGTATAATCTCTGGACGTGTTCCCACAATAATCAATAACTTAAGTTTGCCATTATCTTTAAAGCGAATATCACTATAATCCGTCTTAATTTTCATTTATTTCTCCACTTGTTCAAAAAAAGTATCTGGATGGCTAGGATCAAATGACTCATTAGCCCACATTACAGTAACTAGATTTTCTGTATCGGAAAGATTAATAATATTATGTGCATACCCCGGTATCATATGTATTGCCTCAATCTTATCGCCCGACACTTCAAAGTTCAGAATAGGATATTCTTGTCCGTTTTCATCCAGTCCTATCCTACGCTCTTGTATTAAAGCACGACCAGAAACAACCATGAAAAATTCCCACTTAGAATGATGCCAATGTTGCCCTTTGGTAATGCCAGGTTTGGAAATATTGACAGAAAATTGACCTGCATTTTCTGTTTTTAATAGTTCTGTAAAACTACCTCGTTCATCTATATTCATTTTTAGAGGAAACTTAAACTTATCTACTGGTAAATAAGATAGGTAGGTAGAATACAATTTCTTTTCAAACGATCCTTGAGGAATTTCAGGCATAACTAAACTATCAGGCTGTTTTTTTAAATGTTTCTAATAGAGAGACAATCTCTCCTAAGGTTGCACGATGAGTCGTTGGTACATAGCAGTAGTTTCCTGATGGGACTAGGTAAGATTTGTAATCCATCTAGATTACAACGATGAGGATTTCCTTCCAATGCAGTTAGACACTCTTGTATCAAATCATCAATATACAGCAACTCCAATTCTACACTTGGATCATTTACTTGAATAGGCAAATCGTGAGCTAGATTATGACAGAAAGTTGCTACAGCAGAATTATAGTTAGGACGACACCACTTCCCATAAAGATTTGGGAAACGGTAAACTAAGACAGGTGCTCCCGTTTTCTTTCCATATTCAAAGAAGAGTTCTTCCCCTGCTAGCTTAGATTGTCCATATACAGAGTTCGAAAATCGGCCTTCTAAACTAGCTTGAGTAGAACTCGAGAGTAGAACAGGACAAGTGTTTTCATACTTTTCTAAAATCTCTAATAATCTACTTGAAAAACCGTAATTTCCCTCCATAAATTCATCAGGATTCTGTGGACGATTGACACCAGCTAAATGGAATACAAAATCGGCCTTCTTACAATATTCTTCTAATAAAATCGGATCTGTATCACGATCATACTGAAAAATCTCTCCAATCTCTAAATTAGGACGAGTTCTATCTCGTCCATCTTTCAAAGCTTCCAGAGTACAGATAAGATTTTTTCCTACAAATCCTTTCGCTCCTGTGATTAAAATATTTTTAATCATGCGCCCCCCTTGTTTTATATGCTATTTTAATAGTCAACTCTCTCGACAATACAATGATACATTATATATCCTTGATAATTTTAATGTATCTTAAAAGATTTTACAGCTCTTCATCTGCTACCATATCACGAATTGCTGTCTGTATTTCATCTAATTCTAGCAACTTTCTTTTAACTTGCTCTACATCCATCAAATCAGTATTATTACTATTGAATTCTGTCAACAAATTTCTATTCGTACTACCATCTTTGAAATACTTATCATAGTTAAGATTACGATTATCACTAGGAACTCTATAAAAATCACCCAAATCAATTGCATTTGCACACTCTTCATTAGTTAGTAGTGTTTCATACATCTTTTCTCCGTGTCTGATACCTATAATCCTAATATCTTGTTTTGAGACAAAAATTTCTGATACAGCCTTAGCTAAACTTCAATCGTACATGCTGGTGCTTTCTGAACTAGTATATCTCCAGATTTTCCTTCTTTAAATGCAAATAAAACTAAATCTACTGCTTCTTCCAATGTCATGACAAAACGTGTCATGCTAGGTTCAGTTATTGTAAGATCATTTCCTTGCTTAATCTGCTCAATCCAAAGAGGAACTACAGATCCACGGCTACACAGAACATTCCCATAGCGAGTAACACATATCTTTGTATGCTCAGGATTTACCGTCCGTGACTTAGCAACAGCAATCTTTTCCATCATAGCCTTGGATGTTCCCATAGCATTAACAGGATACGCCGCCTTATCTGTAGAAAGACAGATAACTTGCTTTACACCAGCTTCGATAGCTGCAGTAAGAACATTCTCAGTTCCTAAAATATTAGTTTTTACCGCTTCTACAGGGAAAAATTCACAAGAAGGTACCTGTTTCAGAGCAGCAGCATGAAAAACATAATCCACACCATGCATAGCATTTTTTACCGAAGCCAAGTCCCGCACATCTCCGAGGTAAAAACGGATTTTCCCAGCTACTTCTGGTGCTTTGACCTGAAACTCATGACGCATATCATCTTGTTTTTTTTCATCTCGCGAAAAGATACGAATCTCTGAGATATCTGTTTCTAAAAAACGCTTGAGAACCGCATTCCCAAATGAGCCTGTCCCTCCTGTAATTAGAAGAGTTTTTCCTGTAAATTGTGACATATTATTTTCCACCTTTGGTCTTGTTTAAATCTTCTTTAATCTGTGTAGTAGAAATTTCTTCAGTACGAGGTAAATATACTACTTCTACGCCCTCATCTTTCAAAAAATCAAACTTACCTTCCCAATCATCACCAATAACAAAGATATCAGCATAATATTTCTTTACATCTTCTCGTTTTTGTTCCCATGAAATCTCAGGAATTACCAAATCTACATAACGAATAGATTCAAGCAAAATTTTACGTTGTTGATAATCAAAATATGAAATCTTATCTTTTTGAAGATTAAATTCATCAGTAGATAGAGCTACTATTAAATAATCTCCCAAATCTTTAGCACGCTTCAATAAATTGATATGACCGTAATGAAGCAAATCAAAAGTCCCGTAAGTAATCACTCTCTTCATTTTTCTTCCTTTCCATATGTTCCTAAATCAATCAAATATGGTCTATGCCCAACACGTTCTTCTAAAGGTGGCAATTTCATGTACTCACCATAATGTGTAGTCAAGTATTGATGAAAATCACCAGGTAATAAAATTGTGATTTCCTCAAATTTATGTTCAATTAGGGGATATAGTGTTGTTTTTAAAACATATTCTACATTTCTTACTGGAAAATCTAAACAAGCAAATGCCGATTGATTTGTTCCATTATATAATCTAGAAAATTGATCAATTTTTTTGAGTATTAAACTTTTAGGAATTAATTTTAAGCTATAATGAATACATCTCCTTAGAATAGCTTTTAAACCTTGAATCAAATTCTCAGGAGCCTTAGAAACAGTTGGTAACATCCTCATCACATATAACTTTTTATAAAACTGTACCGCTTTAAATTGTCTCTCATTTTCTATCTCATTATCTGGAACCTCATCAAATGGAAAAATATCTACATAAATACCACTTTGTGTTTTTAAATTCCTTTGGGCATACTCTAAGAACAAAGTCCCTTTTAACATTAGTTTACTGTAAGAATAGGGAGAATTTCTATCAGAGGATGGTGATTGTAAATAAAACTCTTCTCCTAAATACTGTTCAACTACTCTTAAAAAGTTATCGTAATTCTCACGTGTCATACCAACATCAATATCGTCATCCCATGGTATAAATCCTTCATGACGTATTGCTCCAAGAGCACTTCCACCAATTAAAAAATACTCTATATTTTCTTTTTTACATATTCGAATAATTTCTTTTAATATTTTGAGTTCAAGCTTCTGAATCATATCTAATTCATCTGCGCTGTAATTAATCATTTAAATTTCCACTTTCTAAAGAAATAGCTACACCGTATTTCTTTATATTTTTTTATATTATAGACCACTCTTGTAGTGTTTGCAAAGTACAGACATAAAGAATATAAAATCAGTTAAATAAATTTGGCAAAAGTGCCTCATAAAAATAAAGGACATTTTCTCTTAGATACCACCAAAAACAAGTAGCACCTAAAACTCCGAAAATAATATAAAGCCCATTCTTTAATTTTATAAATGATTGTTGCATAAATGGTTGTAAAGCTGCAATAGCTATAAAATTTAAAACAACAGTAAAAATTAAATAGCGAGTAAATGCTGTACTAAACATAATTAGGGGTAAAAAAATTGTACTAAAAAAGCTATGTTGATACACCAAGTTTATAAAATTGGTCACTTCCTGAGGGACATTTGAAACTGTTTTTGCAATCTTTTTGAGGTTAATACTAATTAGTAGGTTGAAAACATAGTAACTATCATACAATATAAAACCAAGACGAGTCGATTTCGCTGTATAATACATAACACGACTTTTAGTTGCCTCGCTCCCTAACAGTTCAAATATTTTAGTCAAAGTAGCTAGAATTATTACCTACCAATAGATTTGTCACAATTAACACCGTAGATATAAATACCAATGCCCATAGCATCTTACTAGTATTTTTTTGTCTATAAAAAATAACAAATGGTAAGAAATAAATGATAGATCCATGAAACAGAAACGCTATGAACATCAATCCTATGAATATGAATCGATGATTTTGTGAAAGATAATAATGCGCTATAAGTGCTACACTAGCTGCTAAAAAGAATCTTAGAACTTCTAAAGTATAAAAGAAATAAAAAAGAGATAATAATAAAATTCAGAAGATTATAATTACAATTCAATTTTTTAGCAACAAAATAGAAACATGCTGAGGAGAAAAGGGAAAAATACATGCTAAAAAAACTTGAAAAGAGATGGAGTGATGTGAAAACCAATCTGCAAAAAAATTATACGCATGGTCTGAAAAATACAGACTACTTTTTCCTATAGCATATCTTGCACGATAATGAGTTAAATCTGAAAATCCTTCTCGGATATTTCCTGCATAGATAAAAAACAAAACTAACCAAGATAAAAATGCTAGAAAATTTATACGTATCCTATTGACTACGACTAATAGATTTGTTAAAAAAACTTATATAAAAATAAAGCTGAAATCATCTACTTTTTTTTGAATCCTTTCTTTACAAAAATCTAATGCTTGAAAAAAACAAATACATCTCGTGTCAACAAGCTCAAGCCAAAGTAAACTACTATCCCAAGAACGATTTGCTTAATAGTTGTTCCATAATTTGCTGGATGTCCTCTGAAGGAACAATAATAATTATCCCCATTATCATAGAATAAATAAGATATTTAAATAATGACTTCAAAAATAGGTAAAACAGGTATATCCTTTGACATTATATAGTATTGAACTATAACAGATGAAGTAAGTGATACTATAGTTGCTAAACAAACACCTACTACTCCAAACATTGGAGCAAGTAACAAATCTAATAGAATATTTAAAATTGCAGCTAAAGTATTAGAAAAGAATAAGACTTTTGTTTTATTAACTGCAACAAAATACTGACTACCTGAGACTCCTAGTAAAGCATTGCCAACAGCAATAGGAGCAAGCCATTTAAGAGCATCTATAGATGGCATAAAACTTTCGCCTAAAAACCACGGAACAAAAGTATCTGCAATAGCATAAAGACCAATCGACAATGGAACAGCTAAGAACAAAGAAAATTCAGCTGCAGTTATCAGATACTTTTTCATATTGTCTAACCGTCTATTACGAAATTCATTTGCTATTCGGGGCATCATAACAGAATTTAATACTACTATTAAAGAGAGTGGTATCTGTATAATCTTCTCTGCATTACTATAGTAAGAAACATTGCTGATTCCCGAACTTAAAGACCCTAGAACAATTTTATCAGCAGATAACATAATTTGCATGATGATACTTGGTAAAAATAGTTTGAGACTCCCTAAAATAATCTCCGTAAAACGATTAATATTTATCTTTGGTCTACTAATAAACATCCTTAGTTGACTATAAGCTGATAAATTGGCTACTAAAACAGAGAGACCATATATGAGCACATATAGAGTTAGATCTGTTTCGCTTTTTACAAATAAGAAGGTCGCTATCGTAAATAATAACTTAGCAATAATATTTTTTAATACAACATACTGCATTTCCTCTAAGCCACGATAGAACCAAGTACAATCAAGAATAGACCCAAAAAGCCAAATGGAGAAAAGCTGAAAGTAAACTTGATAATTTGAATTTATGTTAGAAAAAATATACAAGAATAACAGTGAAAAAAATCCTAGAATAATCTGAATAGCTAAAATACTCCAAAATGTCTCTGATAGTTCCTCTTTATCATCTCTAGTATAGGCACATTCCCGATTTCCATAATGACCGATACCTAGTAAACCTAAAGTATAAATCAAAGTAACGATTGAATTGGCATAATCGTAAATTCCCAACTGGTGTGCGCCCAATACTCTAGCAACATATGGAGTAATCAATAGTGGTAATATTAAAACTACCACTTGATAAATTAAGTTATATAGATAATTTTTAGAAATTTTACTCAAAACTCTTCTCTCTCATTATTTTTTTAAAAACACTAATATATCTGATATTAAATTGCGGAATGTAGGATAATAAGCATAATACTTCAATTGGAAATGAACTATTTGCATAAGAGTACCATCTTTTAAAATCTCTCTACGTCTCTCAAGAACCATTGCCATATTTTCAAGTTGAGAAATTATTTTTATGTCTAAATGTTCTTTACGAGCCACATCAAGTAAGAAAACTGCAATTTGATAACTCGTATCCACTTCAACAACTCGCCGTTCACGATTAAGAGATTGCTTAGGAGCAGAAGCACTTGTTTCGTGGCGACGAAAATGTATTAAGCGTTTTAAGTATAGATATAGAGTTCCTCTTACCATAGCTAGATTCCATAAAATATTATCATGGCCAAATCTATCTATATCATACTTTTCTAACAGAACTATCAACTCACGCTTAACTGCAAAAGTACATCCTGGTCTCATAACAGAAATACTCTTGTTTTTTAACGAAAACGGGACTACAGCACCATTATCTAACTCAACATCCCTAATCTTGACTTTTATCATTTCTACCAAAATCGAGAATCTCATAGTTACTAGCTAATAGTTCTATTGACGGCGATTTATGAAACTCTTTTACCATCAGTGAAATTTTATCTTTATTCCAAATATCATCTTGATCACAAAGAAAAACTACATCTCCTGTTGTCTTTTGAAGCGCTTTTCTAAAGTTTTTTCTCCAACCTATATTAGATGAGTTTTTTATCAATACCCAATTATCGAGATGATACTTCTGAATATACATATTAAGTAAATCAACTGTATTATCTGTTGAACAATCATCAACAATAATAACTTCATCAGCCATTAAACTCTGAGTACGAAGCGATTCTAGCTGCTCTAGCAAATAATCTGCTCCATTATAGGTTGTCATTGCAATAGATATCCTCATTTTTCCTCCATAAATTTCAAATGCTCTTCGACCATTGTTTCAATAGTATAGTGTTTAATAGTAGATAAAGCATTTTGAGATAATTGAACTCGTAATGAGTCATCTTGTAATACTTGGCTTAACTTTTGAAAAATAGCTTTCCAGTCATCGACCCTATCAATAACATATCCATTATAACCATTCGAAACAAGTTCAATTGCAGCAACACATGCAGATGTAGAAATAACAGGAAGTCCCTGCGACATTGCCTCGTTTACAACAAGTCCCCAAACATCATACTTTGTTGGTAAAACAAATATATCAGATAGCTTGTAGTATTGTTTCAGTTCAGATGTCTGTAAAAAATCAATAAAATGAAAACGGCTATCTTGTCCAATAAGATCAAGCAAGTATTGTTTGTATTCACTATCAGGACTTGCTCCTACAATCAAACATTGTACATTGTCTGCTAAATTCTGAACAGCCTTGATTAAAACATCCACACCTTTACCAGGGATGATTCTACCAACAAATAAAATTGTTTTTTTAGTTGGACTGAATCCCAGTTTCTTTCTTAAAAATTGTTTTTCTTCCTCATCGACAATTTGATGTCGTATGTCTTTCTCCGATAAGGAAGTAAATGAATACCGATAAATATTTTCTTTATTCACACGATAATGCGCTAAGAAATCATCACTGGACTGACTTGGGCTAAAATAATAGTAGGGTTTCGTAAGAATAAATTTTTTAAACTGGTATTTTAAAAAATTCTCGCTTTCTGGTATCTTACCACCATCAATTTCTAATATAAACGGTATCTTAGAAAATACACACTTTAAATAACCAAATAATTCTGTTCGATAAGAATAGTTAGTCAAAAAAATATAGTCATACTTTTCAGGAATTAAATGCTGAAATATAGCTGAATTTAATTTCTTTTCATCGATATTACCTTCACTTAAAAAAATAGCTGTAAAATTTTTAAAAGTCTCACGGTAATCAAATCTAATATCTTGAGCTCCTGTTGCTTCGAAAAATAACAGTTAAATCTACAAATTTCCCAAGTTGACTATAGAAATCCACACGATAAGGCGATGGAATATTAGTTACAAATAATACTTTTTTCATGATTTATCTACAATTCTTTCATAAGTTTTTGTTAACTTATTAACCATATCAGACAGGTTATAACCCTTAGCAATAATTTTATCAACTGCCCCATTATCCCGTCCTTTGGTGTCCAAAATCGTCTTACACCAATATTTAACTGTTTCATCCAATGATAAAAAACGTATATTATCAGTTAAATTAATCTCACTTGGAAACAGTATCAGAAACTACTAATGGTAAACCGTTGATTTGCATCTCTAGCACAGCTATACCAAAACCTTCAAAAAGAGATGGGAAAACACCTACATCAAATACATTAATCAATTTGTTTCACATTAGAAGACTCACCTAAAAAACTAATCTTATCCAATATTCCTAATTGATTTGCTTGCTTTTTAATAAGCTCTTCCAATTCTCCTTTACCAATCAGAACGAGATGAGCATCTTCTCTTTCATGTACAACTTCCGCAAAAACTTTAAGAAGAAAATCATGGTTCTTCTGATAATCAAATCGTCCTACATGACCAATAACAAATTTATTTTCTAAATTCAATTCCTTACGTAAATCTTTAGATAATTGTGGACTATAGATGAACTTTTGAACGTCAATAGCATTAGGAATAACTTCAAAAGAGTGATTCCCATACAACCACTCTCCTGCTTTTTCCGAACAAGCCCATAGATGAGTAGCATATCTCGGAATTTGCTTCTTGAGTTGCTCATTCAAAAACTTCTTTAATAAACTTTTGTTTGTATAGTTTGTATTATGGCAATGTGAAATACGAATAGGAATATCACACTCTTTTGCAATAGATAAAATTGTACTATTTCCTGCATCAGCATGCGCATGAACTACATCATAATTTCCATCCAACATAATTTGTTTAATTTGGCGATAATTTTTTAGAGGATTCTTTCCTCTGGCAGGAACTCTAAAGATTTTACCCCCAAGATTTAAAATATCTTCATCGCGTACACCTTTGGATAATGTATGGACTAAAAAATCAATTTGAATGTTTTCAGAATGCATTTTTTCATAAACATTCATCATAAAGGTAGATACACCGCCTCTATCCATAGTCCCGCCGTTAACATATAAAATCTTTATCATATCAACTCCAGTTCCACTAATATAAATTGAGTATATTTTCCACAAAATACTCTTTTGACAAATTAAAATTAGGATTCCTTTTACATTGACTCACTTCTTTTAGGGATTCTAATATAGAAGTAACTGTTCTATCACTACACACTATACCATACATATGTGTACTTTCTATACTCCCCCCAGTTGGGTAGCTCACAACTGGTGTCCCACAGGCAATAGCTTCTAAATTAGTTGTCGGATAATTATCCTGTGTTGTCGGGTTGATAAATACATCTGCCAACGTGTACCAAGCAGAAAGTTCTTCCACACTATCTGTTGTGGCCAGACCAATAATCTCTTTAGGAAGTTTATTCAATTGTTCTTTTGATAACCCTATCAAAACTAATTGTTGATAAGATTTTAGCTGTGCAGATAATTCTAATAAATCATCCAATCCTTTACGCTGATCCCAGATAGAAGCCACACCAAGCAATACCTGTTTGCCTTCTAAGCTAAATTTTTTTCTCAATTCCTGAGCCTCTAATAGCCTTGGTTTAAATATCGTAGTATCAATACCATTATGAATAACTGTTACGGGATATTCTTTCAAAAATGAATTTCTTACCAAATTTGCCAACCACTCTGATGGTGTAATAAGTGTCAAGTTTGGAACACCTGTAAACAAATTTTTTTTACGTTCAAAATTTCTAGATGAAAAATCAATTAATGACTTTGGATAATCGTTTTTTTGACTCGAATGATGGCACTGTCCAATTTTTTCGCATTCTAAAGTATCAAAGTAAGCACCATGTCCAGTAAAAGCCCAACAATCATGTAAAGTCCATAAAATTTTCTTTCCACATGTTTTTAAATAGGAAAATAATTCTCCTACATGAATATAGTATCCATGTAGATTATGAAGATGAATGATATCAGGATCATATTCTTTCACCCAAGTGATAAACTTTTCTAGTTGCTGCTCTACTTCCAAAACCAGCATTATCAAAAATTCGAGCTTGTAAGACATGCCTATTTACATCCACTCTAGACCCTATTTTAACCGCGTAATCTCGATACTGTGTAGGCACATGCTCACGTCCATATGCAATCTTAACTTCATGACCCTGTTTTGTTAAAGCGGTTGCGATATCCGTACAAATTCTTCCTGTACTCCTAATACCACAAACACTATTAATCATTAAAATTTTCATGAGGAAAATTCCTCTCTCAAATAATTTTCTAACTGTGTCATAAACTGCTCTTTAGAAAAGTGCTTTTCATAGTAAGAACGAGCTTGCTTTCCTAACTCCTTTTGTTCCTCTATAGATAACATACTGAACTCACAAATATTTTGTGCTAATTGTTCCACATCTTGTTCAGAACTAACAAAACCACACTTTGCTTCTTCTACAATTGTTTTAGTATCTCCTGAAATTGCACCTATAATTGGTTTTCCTGCTGCCATATAAGATTGTACTTTCCCAGGTATAGTACGAGAAACTATCGAGTCTCCTATTAAAGAAACTAACATAGCATCTGATTTTTTATAGAAGGTTGGCATTTCTTCCAAAGAACGTCTTCCATAAAAGGAAACATTCTTCAACTCCAATTCATAAGCTAATGCTTTCATTCTTAACAATTCCGTACCATCTCCAACAAAATGAAAATAAATTTTCTTGGGTAAATCGGTATTCTTTTCTATCAAACTAGCAGCTTTCAAAATAGTTTCCAAATTTTGTGCTTTACCAATATTACCAGCAAAAGTTAGGTCAACACTTTCTTTATTAACTATAGATTCATCAGGGATAAAAAGATCTTCTGCATATTGTGGTAAATAAGTAATCTTTTGTTCTGATATATCAAATTGCTTCACAAAATGATTCTTAAATGATGGACTAGTGACAAATATATAATCACTAGCTCGGTAAACTTTTTTTGAGATAAATTTAAACAGTTTGAAAACCAAGCCATCTTGTTTCACTCCACCTACAGTTAAACTATCTGGCCAAACATCCATACAATATAGAAACAAAGGCTTCTTATACTTATTTTTATAAGCCATACCAGCCCATGCCATCATAACTGGAGATGATTGATTTACAAAAACACAATCAAATTCTGATCCATCTTTTGCTTTATATTGTCCCAGTAGAACTCCTATCGATGAACTAATAGCAAAACTAAAATAATTTAATATCCTATGTAAAGTATTTTTTCCTCTTGGAATTGTATAGGAACGAAAAACAGTAACTCCTTCTATGGTCTCTCGTCTATTTTGCTTATTCCTATAATCCGCATATATTTTACCTTCAGGATAATTAGGAATTCCTGTTAAAACAGTAACTTCATGACCTCTCTCAACAAGATCCTCACAAATATCTGATAATCTAAAAGGTTCTGGTCTATAATGTTGACTAACAAATAAAATTTTCATTTCACTATCTTAACTCTCTCGTTTACTCCCCTCTACAATTCCTTTTCGTTTCAATACATAAGGTATTGTTCTTACTATGCATTTTATGTCCATTATCAACGATTTATGTGTCACATAGTATCCATCCAATTTCAGCTTTAATATCTGTAGATAGATTGTCTCTACCATTGATTTGCGCCCATCCAGTTAATCCTGGTAAAACATCATTTGCACCGTATTTTTCTCTTGCCTCTATTACATCACGTTCACTTACCACTACTGGCCGAGGACCCACAATACTCATATCACCAACAAGAATATTACATAATTGAGGTAATTCATCTAGAGATGTTTTCCTTAAGAAAGCTCCCACTCTAGTGATCCACTGCTCTGGATTTTGTAAATCTCGAGTTGCCACATATTTTGGTGATTCCACTTTCATAGTCCGAAATTTAAAAACATAAAAAGTTTTTTTGTGAATTCCAAAACGTTTTTGTTTAAATATTACCGGTCCTTCTGAATCCAACTTAATCGCAATTGCAATTAGGATAAAAACTGGACAAAATAACGTTATCGCTATTAAAGATATAGATATATCTCCTAATCGTTTTAATATACTGTACATAAACTATCTCTCACTATAAATTCAAAGTTCATCTTATTTCCATTTATCAAATTAAATATATCAACTCATTATACCACAAAAAAACTCAATATATATTTGATAACTCAATGATTTTATAAGAATGTAATTCATTTTTATCCTCTATAACAAACTAAAAAACTTTTCTTCATCCTAAACAAAAATTTATTTGCTTTCAATAATATATAATTTCTCAATAATGGATTAGAAGGTTTAGTTCAGTTGTACTTCCAAATAAACCGAATATTTTTTAAAAATATCGTTTTCTAAAATTTCAATCAATATATAAGTTAGTAAACCAACAGGTACATTCTATAAGATTGGGAGGGTTATATTGTAGCCCCCGTTCCATGCCAGACTCTCTAACTTCATTCTATTTTTTCCCGTAATTACCGTAATTACCGTAATTACCATAACCACCGTAAGAACCATATTTTTCGCGTTGAACATCAAATTTATTGAGAACGACACCTAAAAATGGTTTCCCCGTTTGTTCTAGCTGGCTTTTAGCTTTTTGCACTTCTCTTCGTTTTGCAACTCCGGCTTCTACAACTAAGATGGACGCATCACACTTTTGAGTGATAATTGCTGCATCAATAACAAATCCAATAGGTGCTGTATCAACAATGATATAATCAAAATATTTACGCAATGTTTCAATCATATCATTAAAATTTTTACTTTGTAACAAGGCTGTAGGATTTGGTGATACAGAACCGGATTGAACTACAAATAAATTTTCACTATTTGTATCACATAAACCGTGAGATAAATCAGTTGTCCCAGATAAAAATTCTGTTAGCCCTGTAATTTTTTCACGAGATTTAAAAACTCCTGACATAACTGAATTTCGAATATCGCCATCGATCAAAAGAGTTTTATAGCCTGCACGCGCAAACGACCATGCTATATTTATGGAAGTAGTTGATTTTTCCTTCCCCTAGGATTAACAGAAGTAACGGAAATCACTTTTAGTTTATCTCCGCTCAACTGTATATTTGTACACAAGGCATTGTAATATTCTTCTGTCTTCTTAATGAACTCCAGTTTTTTTTGTGCTATTTCTAATGTCGGCATCTCTCTCTCCTATTTCAACTTATCCAAGTTTGGTACAACTCCCAAAAGTGTCATCTGCAACGCATCTTCGATATCTTCCGGACGTTTTACACGAGTGTCCAAAAGTTCAAGAAGAAGAACTATAACACTGGTTCCAATCACCCCTGCCAAAAAACCAATTAGTGTATTGCGTTTAATATTTGGCGAAGACGGTGATATCGCTGGATCTTGCCTCCTCCAGTGTTGTCACATCTGAAACACGAGTAATACTGATAATTTTTTGAGCAGCTACTTCCCTCAAAGAGTTAGCGATACGGCTTGCCTCTTCAGGAACTCGATCATTAACTGAAATAGAGACAATACGGGTATCAACTGGTACTGTCACTTTAATTTTATTAGCCAAACCTTTTGGCGTCAAATCTAGTTTCAAATCAGAAACAACTTTCTCCAAAACATCCTGCGATAGGATAATTTCACGATAGTCTTTAACCAAGTACGATCCTGCCTGCAAGTCTTGATTTGTTAAACCAGATTTCTCTCCTGATTACGGTTAACTACATAAATCCGAGTCGTACTAGTAAACTCAGGTTTGATAACAAAAGTACTGTAGGCAAAAGCAACTGAAGAAGTTATAATTGCCACTAATAAAATGACTAACTTTCTTTTCCATAAAGTTCTGAATAGTTGAAATACATCGATTTCCAAAGTGTTTTGATCTTTCATATTTTCTCCTAAATTAATTGATCCATTATAATTTTTCTGGGATTTTCTACAAAAAGTTCCTTCGCTTTTTTCGCTCCATATTTCTTAGCAATGATATCGTATGCCTGTTCCATATATGGAGGTCTACTGTCTAAATTGTGCATGTCACTTGCAACTACATGAACTAAATCACGTTCCAAAAAATACCGAGCTCTCTTTTTCATAAATTTATATCTTTCACCAAAGAGCTTAGGTTTTAAAACATGATAACTATTTATCTGAGTATAGCAACCCATATCAATCAGTTCGCGAACGCGTTTTTCATTATTCTCTAAAGCATCATAACGTTCAATATGAGCAATTACTGGTGTGATTCCCAACATCAAAATATTACTCAATCCCGTATGAATCTCACGATAGGGAGTGTGCATGCTAAACTCAATCAAAGCATAACGGCTATCATTAAGGGTAGGAATTTCTTTTTTTTCTAGCTTTTCTAGAACATCCGAAGTATAGTATATCTCTGCGCCATAAGCAATGACTAAATCATCTGCTACTTCTTTTGCAATTTCACGAACCTTAATAAAATTTGTTGCAATTTTTTCTTCTGGAGTTTCAAACATTCCTTTTCGACGATGCGAAGTAGACACAATCATTCGAACCCCTTGATTATAAGCTTCTCTTAAAAGTGCCTTGCTATCCTCTATTGACTTCGGGCCGTCATCTACATCAAAAACGATATGCGAATGGATGTCTATCATTTTATCTACCCTCCATCACATCCTGTATAGCTGCTTTAACTGCAGCTAAACTACTATCATCTATTTCCATCATATAGAGGTTGCTGTCGGGCATTGCATAAGAAGGAAGATCCATCCGACCTGTCCCTTTTAAATCTTGAGAATTTACTTTATAGTTTCCTCCGCTTTCCAGTTGAGTATTCACTAGATCCATCATAGTCTCAATCGGCATATTTGTCTGAAGGGAATCCTGCAATCCTTGAAGAATACTACTATAGTTTTTCAAAGCCTCTGTAGAAGTCAACTTCTGAATGATTGCTACAATGACCTTTTGTTGGTTTCGACCACGGTCACGATCTCCGTCCGCTAATGAATACCGTTCACGAACAAATCCAAGAGCCTGCTCGGAATCAAGGTGAACATTCCCGACTGGGAAATGGAACTTCCCATTTTGCAATGAAAACTCTTGTTCATTGTCAACATCTACTCCACCCAACAAGTCAATTAATTTCAAAAATGATGTAAAGTTCAAACGAACATAGTAATTAATATCTACACCATAAAGGTTCTCTAGGGTGTGAATCGATGAATCAACCCCATATATACCAGCATGAGTCAATTTATCCTTTTGATTGTTTCCGCCATCAGCAATAGGAACATATGAATCTCGTGGAGTTGTTGTCAAAAGGATTCTCTTCGTATCCCTATTGACCGTCATCAGGATATTAACATCTGAGCGAGAAACTGAGCTAATGGCACCGTAAGTATCAATACCACTAACATAGATATTGAAAAAGCGATCTTTAGATACCTTAGGAGTCTCAACCTCTTTAGTCATCTTTTTAGTGTAAATTTTCTTGATTTTAGAAGCATAATCCGGATACTCTGCCTCAATAATATTCTCAAACACACTATTTAAGACAATAGCTTTAGCTTCTCCAGAAATCAAACTTTTATAAGTTGACAAGTAAGAAGTACTTTTATCAACCGTCAAATCCTTATTTTGACTCGTCTTAATATCAGAGATTAGCTTTTGAATATTCTCATTATCCGTACCTGTTGGTCCCATAACACTAGATAATTGGGCAACATTATTGATATCGCTATCCTTTAAAACGACGACGCTGAGAGAATACTCTGAATAATTTGAAGTTGCATTAATATGACTTGTAAAACCTACAAATTGTTGCAGAGCAAATACAGAAACTGAACTCACTAAAACAGCAAGTGTTAAAAAGAAAATCGTGAACTTTTCTGCTTTTTTATAGATTATTAGTATTGTGGCAATCACAGCAACTATCAAGGCAAATACTGCGACCACTATATTAACGTGCCTGAAAGCAAGTATATTGTACTTAAAGATTAAGAACAACAAAAAACCGACTAACAATAAATAAATAGTCAACAAAACTATATTAACACTTCGCTTCACTTTCTGTGAACGTGATTTTTTAAAACGTCTACTCATGATTAACACCTATACATTTAATGTTACTATTATATCACTTTTTTTGTACGATAAATTCTACATTTACCGAGTTTATAAAAATGCTTCATATAGATTATTTGGACCTCATAAGCACTGATACTATTCGAAAAAAACTCTTCAAACCATACCAGCGTCCATCTGCAACCTCATAATCAGTATGTTTGAGCTGACGTCAGTTCTATCTACCACATCAAAGTCTGTGAGATTCTGTAGCTATCTTCCTAGTTGCTCTTTGATTTTTCATTGAGTATTAGTTTCAATCTATTTTAGCATCAAATACAGATCATTTCTCAGTTTTCAATTCAACACAGTGATTTCAACTACTAGCCCAAGCACCAAAAACTGATCTATTAAGATGGCTTTATAAAAACCATCCAATAGAACCACTCATCATTATTTAACATGCTTTTCTGCTTCTTTTTGGGCTTTTTCGATTGCTTTTTTGCTTTCTTGCTCCCATTTGGTCTTAGCTTCTTCATACTGTTTGGTTGTTACAGTATCTTTTTGCAGTTTCATATACTTGTAGTTATTGCCGTCACCCTTGATGCCGACTAGTGAATACCCTCTTGTAAATGGCGTTACTTTGGTTACAGATGCTGTTCCACCACTTGACATAGCTGACATAATCAGAGAATTGTCAATCATCCAAGCCTGTGCTTCAGCATATTTTTCATAGCGTTTGGCTACATCTTTATTTTCACTATCTGCATCTTTAAGCATCTTGGTATAAGTATCAAGACCCAAGCTAGCAATCTTAGCTTTATCTTCCTGAGCATCTAGACCAAAGATCTTGAGGTAGAATCCATCCTCTGCATTGAAAGGATTGAGATACGTTGATGGATCTTGGTAGTCACCTACCCAACCATCAAAGTTCAAATCATAGTCACGATCAGCTGGTGTCGGTGCTAAGAAGGCTACATTATTAAAATCATCCGTTGAAAGTTGTTGAACATCAATGACAATATTATCAGCACCCAAAACTGACTCAAGGGTCTGTTTAACTGAGTTCATACCTGTCACAGCATTTTTATTCGTCTGATCAACTGCCACATCCAAGTGAATAGGGAAAGTCACACCTTGACTTGCCAATTCTTTTTTAGCTTCCGCAAATTTTGCTTGGGCCTTTTCTTTGTTGAAATAGGCATCCTGAGCATCTGCCAAGTTAATACCTGACCATTCTGTGCCATAGTTGACCAATTTAGAAGCGACTACTTCTCCAAAGGTCTTGTCTCCGACTTGGACAAATGTAGGAGGCACTAGGGTGTTACGAAGAGTCTTGCTAGCTGCTTCTTCCCCATTTGACTGAGCAGAATAGGCTGTGCGGTCCAAGGCAAAGTTCACTGCTTGACGGAAGTTCTTGTTCAAGACAGCTGTCTCAGTCGACTTCTTCTGCTCATCTGTCGTTTTAGCAGTGTGATTGTAAGCCTTACGATTGACATTGAAATTGAAATACCAAGAAGTCTTGTCCTGCAAACTATAAACGATATTATCCTTATATTTTTCCTTAGTCTTAGCAAAGTTTGAACTATTTGGATAAACACCTGCGATTGAATAAGCTCCGCTTTCAAAGTTACGGATGGTCAATTCTTGGTCTGAGCCGTCAAAATAAGCCAATTTCACGCGCTCAATCGATACTTTGTCATGATCATAGTAATGCGGATTTTTCACATACTCGATCGATGATTTTGATGTGAAATCTTTTAACAAATAAGGTCCGCTATAGAGAATACTATTTGGAGACAGGGTACCAAAATCTTTCCCTTTTGAGTTTAAAAACTCTTCGTTTACTGGGAAAAGAATACTATTGGTTGTTTTTGAGTTCCAGTAAGGTTCTGGGCGTGCCAAAGTATACTCAACAGTCTGGTCGTCAATGGCCTTCACCCCAACCTTAGAAAAGTCAGAATTCGCTCCTGTAATATAATCATTCAAGCCCTTTATCGAGTTTTGAATCAAGTCAATGGCCTGTGATTTATTGTCCACTGCGTACTTGATCCCTGTCACAAAATCCTGTGCCTTGACTGGGGCGTACTCTTCACCGTCAGCTGTGAACCATTTGGCATCTTTTCTCAATTTGTAGGTATAAGTCAGACCGTCGCTTGAAACAGACCAGTCTTCTGCCAAAGATGGAACTAGGTTTCCATGGTTATCATTTTCAAGCAAGCCATCAACTAGGTTAGTAATAATAGCTGTATTATCAGCGTAGTAGTCTAATAAATAATTAAATGTAGTTGGGTTTCCACTAAAGGTTGATGAGTAAGTTTTTGTATCTGAACCTGATTGTCCGCAAGCAGCTAAAAGCAAAGCAGCAGCAAAGGTCAGGCCTGCACTAAGGACACGCTTTTTTGTCTTCATCTTCTTTCTCCTTTATGTTAGTTTTTATAACATAAGTTTATTTTACCAAAATAGTGGAAATTTGTAAAGTTAATTGAATTTCTAGAATGAAAGTTTATAAACTTTAGGAATAAAAAAACAAAGGATATCTGTCTTTCATACAGTCCTTCCTTGTTTTTATACGATTTCAATTTTAAATTTTTCTGTAAAAAATATTTATAGTAATTCCACACAGAAAGCATCCCATGGAGCTAAGATTTGTTTTTCAAAAACTTCTTGAGCCACGGTGTTTTCAATTAAGACCGATTTGACGTTTCCTTCTACGGTCAAGTCTTGCTCTTCATTGGACAAGTTGGCCACAACTAGGAAACGACGGTCGCCATCTTTACGGATATAGGCGAAGACCTTGTCAGTTGTATCAAGCAATTCAAAGTCAGCTCGAATCAGCCAGCTGTTTTCCTTACGGATTTGAACCAGTTTCTGATAAGTATAAAAAATAGAATCTGGATTTGCCAGCGCTTCTTGAACATTAATTGCTTGATAGTTTGGATTCACTGCTAACCAAGGTTGACCTGTTGAGAAACCAGCGTTTTTACTATTATCCCATTGCATTGGAGTACGGGCATTGTCACGTCCGATTACACGGATACTGTCCATAATTTCTTCCATCGGAACGCCTTTTTCAAGAGCCTCACGCGCATAGTTAAGGGATTCAATATCTTCTACTTGATCCAGTGTTTCAAACGGATAGTTGGTCATCCCAATTTCCTCACCTTGGTAGATATAAGGAGTTCCTCTCATGAGATGAAGCAAGATTGCAAAGGCTTTGGCAGATTTTTCGCGGTATTCTTGGTCATTTCCCCAGATTGAGACGATACGAGGGAGGTCATGATTGTTCCAGAAGAGCGAATTCCAGCCATCTTCAACTCCTAACTCTGTCTGCCATTTGTTGAAAGATTTCTTTTAACTTAGCGATATTCAGCTCTTTTTGATAGTGCCATTTAGGCTGACCTTCCTGATACTGAAGACCGATATGTTCAAACTGGAAGACCATAGACAACTCTTGTCCCCTTTGGATCAGAGTAGAGCTTAGCAATCTCTGGCGTTGCTCCCCAAGTCTCCCCTACTGTCAAGAGATTCTTATCGCCAAAGGTCGCCTGATTCATCTCCTTGAGATAAGGATGGAGCATAGGACCATTATTGACTACCTTCTCGTCAGGAATTTTGCCCAATCATATCAATAACATCCATGCGGAAACCACCAATCCCTTTATCAATCCAAAAGTTCATCATCTCATAAATTTTCTGACGAAGTTTTTCATTTTCCCAGTTGAGATCCGGCTGTTTCTTACTGAAAAAGTGGAGATAGTATTGACCTGACTTTTCATCATATTCCCAAGCAGACCCGCTAAAGATAGAGTCTAGATCGTTAGGTTCATCGCGCCAGATATAGTAGTCTCGCTCAGGGCTGTCAGGATTTTCACAGGCCTCGACAAACCAAGCATGTTCATCCGAGGTATGATTGACCACCAAGTCCATGATGATACAAATATCACGTTTCTTAGCTTCAGCGATTAGTTGGTCCATATCCTCCATGGTTCCGAAAATAGCTGCAATCGCTTGATAATCAGCAATATCATAGCCATTATCATCCATAGGGACTGTCATAAACGGGAGAAAGCCAAATCGCTGTGATTCCTAACTTGGCTAGATAGTCTAATTTACTGGTAATTCCTGGCAAATCGCCAATTCCATCTCCGTTGCTATCCATAAAACTCTTTGGATAGACTTGATAGACTACGGCATTGTGCCACCATTTTTCTTGCATTTTCTTACCTCATTATTTTAATAATCTACAGTCTATGATAGCGCTTTTCAGAGTTTTGTGCAAGCGTTTGCCTAATCTTTTTGATTCCTTTTTTAACTCCATAGTTTCCTAACTTCCAATTTTTTTATTATAATAGAGGTCAGAGGTAAAAAAATGAAAAAACAAGCTTTTAGTTCTGAACAATATTTGAATCTACAGCGCGACCACATTTTGGAGCGCATTAACCAATTTGACGGCAAGCTCTACTTGGAGTTTGGTGGCAAAATGTTAGAAGATTTCCACGCTGCTCGTGTTCTTCCTGGTTATGAGCCTGACAACAAAATCAAGCTCTTGCAAGAATTGAAAGAGCAAGTCGAGGTTGTAATTGCCATTAACGCTAGCAACATCGAGCATTCCAAAGCACGTGGTGACTTGGGCATTTCTTATGACCAAGAAGTTCTTCGTTTGATTGATAAATTCAATGAATTAGGAATTTTTGTCGGCTCCGTTGTCATTACACAATACGCTGGCCAACCCGCTGCAGATGCCTTCCGCAATCAACTTGAGAAAAACGGAATTGATTCTTATCTTCACTATCCAATCAAAGGATATCCAACGGATATGGACCACATCATTTCTCCAGAAGGCATGGGAAAAAATGACTACATCAAAACCAGTCGTAACTTGATTGTCGTAACCGCTCCTGGACCTGGTTCTGGAAAATTGGCAACCTGTATGTCCAATATGTACCACGACCAAATCAATGGTATCAAGTCTGGTTACGCTAAATTTGAAACCTTCCCAGTTTGGAATCTTCCCCTTCATCACCCAGTCAATTTGGCCTACGAGGCTGCAACCGCAGACCTTGACGATGTCAACATGATTGACCCTTTCCATCTTCAAACCTATGGAGAAACCACTGTCAACTACAACCGTGATATCGAAATCTTCCCAGTGCTCAAGCGCATGTTAGAACGTATCCTCGGTAAATCTCCATACGCTTCTCCGACAGATATGGGTGTCAACATGGTTGGTTTCGCTATTACAGATGATGAATCTGCTGTCGAAGCTTCTAAACAAGAAATCATCCGTCGCTACTATCAGACTGTTCTTGATTTCAAAGCCGAAAAAGTGGGCGAATGCTGCTGTCAAGAAAATTGAGTTGCTCATGAACGACCTCGGTATCACACCTGCAGACCGTAAGGTTGCTGTTGCTGCACGTCAAAAAGCTGAAGAAACTGGTGGACCAGCACTAGCCCTTGAATTGCCAACTGGAGAAATTGTCACTGGTAAGAACTCAGAACTCTTTGGTCCCTACAGCCGCTGCCTTGATCAACGCCATCAAGAAATCAGCTAACATTGCCAAGGAAGTAAAACTAATCGAACCTGAAGTTGTTAAGCCAATCCAAGGTCTTAAAATCGATCATCTCGGTAGCCGCAATCCACGCCTTCATTCAAATGAAATCCTGATTGCACTTGCTATCACAGCTACAGAAAATCCTGATGCTGCTCGTGCTATGGAAGAACTTGGCAACCTCAAAGGAAGCGAAGCCCACTCAACCATCATCTTGACCGATGAAGACAAGAATGTCCTTCGTAAATTGGGTATCAATGTAACCTTTGACCCATACTACCAATACGACCGCTTGTATCGTAAGTAACGATTCAAACCTCTCCACCCTCGGAGAGGTTTTCTCTCTGTCTCAGGAGCCAGCTTTATGATATAATAAAAAAAGAAAACTGAAAGGATATACCATGTCAAAAGAAGTTATTGTTGAAAGTTTTGAACTTGACCACACTATTGTTAAAGCACCCTATGTTCGCTTGATTGGGGAAGAAACAGGGCCAAAGGGAGACATCATCTCCAATTATGATATTCGCTTGGTGCAACCAAACGAAGACTCTATCCCTACCGCTGGTCTTCACACTATTGAGCACCTCTTGGCGAAACTCATCCGTACCCGCATCGACGGCATGATTGACTGTTCACCATTTGGGGTTGCCGTACAGGCTTCCACATGATTATGTGGGGACGTCACACCAGCGCTGAAATCGCAGCTGTTATCAAGGATTCGCTCAAAGAAATCGCTGAGACTACTACTTGGGAAGACGTCCCTGGAACAACCATCGAATCTTGCGGCAAACTACAAGGATCACAGCCTCTTTTCTGCTAAAGAATGGGCGAAACTCATTCTAGAACAAGGGATTTCAGATGATGCCTTTGAACGTCATGTGATTTAAACACAAAAAGGAACCAGTTTTTCAGCTGGCTCCTTCTTTTTTATGCTCAAAATTCTGTCTTAGGCTTTTTCACGAATGACCAAAACACCATCTTCCATATCTGCTTCTAGAGTGTTTGGCATCTAGGTGATCCAAATGGAAGTCTGTCACCTTATCACGAATTTCTTGTTCAACCACACGACGGAGAGGACGAACACCCATGACTTCATCATAGCCTTCTTCTGTGATATAGTCCTTAGCCACTTGACTGACTGTCAAATCAATGTCTTTCTTAGCCAAGGTTTGGTTGACTTCAGCCAACATCAAGTCCACAATCTTAGAAAGATCTTCCTTAGTCAAGTGTGAGAACTCAATAACTGCGTTAAAGCGGTTGAGGAATTCTGGACGGAAAAATGGTTTCAAACGGTCCATCAATTCTGGTTTATCCGCATCTTCTGTCAAGTTAGCTTCATAGCCAAATCCAGCATTTGATGTTGCGATAATGACAGTGTTCTTGAAGTTTACTGTATTTCCTTGACCATCTGTCAAACGACCATCATCCAAGACTTGGAGGAGAAGGGTAATGACTTGAGGATCAGCCTTTTCAATCTCATCCAAAGAGAATGATAGAGTATGGATTGCGACGAACACGTTCTGTCAAGGTATTGCTATTGTCATCATAACCCACATAACCTGCTGTTGTACCAATTAGCTTAGAAACGGCTGTGCGGTCACTGTATTCAGACATATCCAAACGGATGATAGCATCCTTGGTTCCAAACATATCAAGAGCCAATTGTTTAGCAAGTTCAGTCTTACCAACACCAGTAGGACCTACAAAGAGGAAAGCTACCGATTGGACGGTTACCTTCATCAAAAACCAGCACGGTTACGACGGATAGCTTTTGCTACTGCTTCAACTGCCTTATCTTGACCAATAACTTTCGTCTGCAAACGATGACCCATATCTTTCAAACGTTCGATGTCTGATGCTCCCATTTGTGATACTGGAATACCCGGTCATCCGTTCTACAGATTCAGCTACATCGTTGACACTTGCAGTCACTTTCATATCTTCTGTGTGGTTTTCGATTTTCTTTTCCAATTCTGCAATGCGTGTTTTATAGTTTAGAGCTGCTTCAAAATCTTCTGCCTCAACAGCTTTTTCTTGCTTGTCTTTTTCTGCCTCAATTTCACGTTCAACAGCATGCACATCTGTTACAGGATGCTGAGCTGCCAAGTGAGCCGCTGTTACATCGACAAGGTCGATAGCCTTATCTGGCAAGCTACGTTGAGGGAATATATTGAACAGAATAATCTACTGCTGCTTTCAAAACTTCATCTGGCAAGATGACATTGTGGTGTTGTTGATAAAGATCACGAATTCCTTGAAGGATTTTAAAAGTATCCTCTGCTGAAGGAGCATTTACCTTGACTTCGTTGAAACGACGAGCAAGGGCTGCATTTTTCAAGATAGTATTACGGTATTCATCTTGAGTCGTTGCGCCAATCACTGTCAATTCTCCACGTGAAAGAGCTGGTTTCAAGATATCAGCAAGACCTTTAGACCCTTGACCATCACCTGTGCTACCAGCACCAAGAATTTGGTGAATTTCATCAAAGAAGAGGATAATATTCCCTGCTTCTTTCACTTCATTTACTAGGTTCTGAACATTTTCTTCAAAGCTACCACGGTATTGAGTACCAGCCTCAAGACCTGAGATATCAATGGAAATAATTTCCTTATTCTTAATGGCAGCCGGGACATCTCCGTTCACAATGGCTTGCGCTAGGCCTTCAACAACTGCTGTCTTACCAACACCTGCATCTCCGACCAGAACAGGATTGTTCTTGGTACGGCGTGAAAGAATTTCAGATGTTTCTTGAATTTCCTTGTTTCGTCCGATAACAGGATCCAGCTTGCCCTCACGCGCTTCTGCTGTCAAGTTTCGACCTAGTTTAGCAAGGACACCGTCTTGTTTCATACCTGAAGCCTGTTGTGGCATTTGTCCATCAGCTTCTGCATTTCCTGGCAATTGACCAGTTGCACGATAATGAGCAAATTCCTCAGGTGTCACTTCGCGTCCATTAATCAAATAACGGCGATTTTCAGAACTATATCCACGCATACCACCCATCAATTGGTTAAATAAATCATCCATGTTGTTAAAATTATTAAAGTTGTTGTTCATATTCTTTACCTCTTTTTGTTTACTTAGTTATTATTACTGATATTGACTATCTTTGACCTTTGTTTTAAAAAATTTAGACTAGCTAAATCGCTACTCTACGTACTATTTCTGGTTTTTCTTTTTCAAGCAGGAGTAGACTATCTTTACTTCTGAAGATTTCTAGATTAAACATAGACCCACCTCTTTCTATTTTACTTTAAATAATACTCTTCGAAAATCTCTTCAAACCACGTCAGCTCTATCTGTAACCTCAAAACAGTGTTTTGAGCAACCTGCAGCTAGCTTCCTAGTTTACTCTTTGATTTTCATTGAGTATAAGTGTTCGAGTAAGGCTTTCATTTACCTTACGTTCATAATATACTACATTAGTCAGAAAAGGTCAAGAGATTTGACTTTAATTGACTAATATTTTTTAGAATGCAAAAACACCCTGAAACATCAGGGTGCCATTCTTACATCAAATATAAAATTGCTAGGGTCAAGAGACTCGCTAGAAGCCCCACTCCCCAAAAGAAGAAGTCAACCTTCCACTCGCTCCAAGGATTTCCTTTACCAGACAATCCTCCAAGCTCAAAATGGTGATGCACAGGCGTCATACGGAAAAATACGTTTGCCACCAGTCATTTTGAAATAACTGACTTGCATCATGACCGAAGTTGTTTCAAAAGACATAAACAATTCCGATAATCAAGAGAGTCCATTCTTGGTGGAGGGCCATAGAGATAGCTGCCAGCATTCCACCGAGAGCCAAACTTCCCACATCCCCCATAAAGACCTTAGCAGGCTTATGGTTAAAGACGAAGAAACCGAGTAAACCACCAATCATGGCCAGAATCACCAGAAGAATATCCATCTGACCTTGCACATAGGCAATAACTCCATAAGCAGACAAACTAATCACAACTGAAATACTAGCTAGACCGTCAATGCCGTCTGTCAAGTTGACTGCATTTGAAAAACCAACTAGCCAGAAAAGAGCGAAAAAAGAATATAGAAAATCCCTAGATGTACTTGGTAACCAAAGACTGAAAGCATATCGCCACCGCGATCATAGAAAAGGTAGAAAACAACCCCTCCTAGGAGCTGAAGAGCCAATTTTTGCTTAGGATTCAGCCCCTCATTGATTTTGCGAAAGACCTTGAGAAAATCATCTAAAAATCCGACAAGTCCATAAAGGACCAAGATGAACAAAATCATTCCCTACATTATTGCTGAATTGGTTACTAAATAGGGCAAAAAAGAAACTCACCACAAACAGAAGCAATAAGGAAAACAAGTCCCCCCATAGTTGGCGTCCCAGCTTTTGCCTGGTGCTGTTTGACATCCTCATGCATCTGCTGGCCTGTAATTTGCGCCTTTCTATAAAATTGGATAAAGGCCGGAATTCCTACCAAAGTTAGTAAAAATGTCACAATTCCAGCACTGATGGAAATAAACATATTAGTCTCCTAAAGTTAATGTAATTTTTTTAATGCCCTTGATAGCTGTATTAGCACGAACATCTTGCTTCTGCACAGTAGAGCCTGAACCTTCAAATTCAAGTTCTATATTTAACCACTTAGAAAAAGCTTCTGCGGTTGCTTTTGTCCAACCATACATATCTGGAACTTCCTCTGCTTTGTCAGATAAGAGGAGAACTTGCTGGTTAGGTGCAAGATTGGTCCCTTCTTCTACAGATGATTCTTTAATCTTTGTTCCTGTTCCTACAACGATTGGTTGCACAATATTGCGACGTAAGGCTTCAGCCAAATCACCAGGTGAAATATCCTTGATGCTAGGCATGGCATAAGAAGTCTGACTACTTATTTGATCTAAGGCTTTGGCTGTTGATTGAAGATTAAGGGAATCTTTCATGGCCACTGCCCTTTCCAAGATAGGATTGGCGAATTCTCCCAACTGGATCCCTGAATAATGCTCAGGTTGTTGAACCGTCACATACAGGATAAAATCAGGATTTTCAGCAGGATTCATCGATACAGCCGAAAAAATATAATTGGTAGAACCAATCAAATATCCTCCATTTTTCTCATCCGCAATCTGGGCTGTACCGGACTTGAGAGCCACATTTTGACCAGGAACAGTTACAGTTGGCTTGCCTGTACTGTGGTTATGCATAGTTCCATAAACAGGATCAGTTCCTACTAACACCATATGAGTTCGAGTTAAACTTGCCGCATCTTTAGAAACAGGATTCCCCACAACTTCTTTTTGAGACTTACGAACAGATTGATTATTGGAATCATAAATTGCACTAATAAATTTAGGCTCTAACATAATTCCATCATTAGCGATCGCTGTAAAAGCACGTAGCATTTGGGTTTGGGTCACTGAAATCCCTTGTCCAAATGAACTCTGGGCAATATTGACAATATTGTCAGCAGGAAGTTGGCCTGCATATTCATCCGTCAAACCAAAACGAGTCGGAACACCAAATTTAAAGCGACTTAGATAATCAAGCCAAGTAGCATCTCCCATCTTTTGCTCCAGAAGCGTCATCCCAACATTACTTGAGTGCGCAAATCCTTGAGAAAAGGTCATCATTCCTCCGCCAGTTAATCCTTCATTGACGTCCCAATCTCGGATAGTAGCATCTGCTACTTTTAACTCACTACTATTGAAGACTTCTCCGCCTGGGAAAGTGTTATTGTCAATAGCAGCAGCGAGCGTCATAACCTTCATGGTTGACCCTGGCTCATAGTTACTTTGATAGAGGATATCACGCCAAACAAAGTCCTTAGTCAACCCTTCCTTAGTATCGGCGTCGAAGGTTGGTCTCTGTGTTGTTGCAAGAATTTCTCCCGTTTTAGCACTAACCAAGGTTGCTGTCATATACTTGCCTTTTACTTTTTCTTGAAAGGCATTCATCTGTGTCTCCATGAAAGACTGAAGGGTGCTGGAAATCGTTGTATAAACATCCTTGCCATCTACCGTTTGTTGGGAAACTTGTTCCGTTCCGGGTACAATATTACCCAGACGATCTTTTTCATAAGTAATAATGCCATCTTTCCCTGCGAGAATACTGTTCAAGGAACTCTCCATCCCAGAAGTTCCCAGCAAACTCTTGCTCCCATCTTCATTTTCATGGAGCTGAGCTAAACCAATAAAACTAGAAGCGAATTGTCCATTTGGGTAACTTCTATTAGGGCTAGTTGTAAAGTCAATTCCTTCAACACTAGCATCTTTTAGATCTTTTTTAATAGCCATCATATTGGCATAGGTAATTCCATTTCCTTTTGCACCGAAGGAAACTTGGGTCAGATTCGGTTGAGACAATTGTTCTTTAACATAAGCCTCGTCCATATCCAGATACTTATGGAAAACCTCTGCTACCTTATTAAACTGGGCATCTTCTACATAAAGAATTTTACCCGTTGCTGATTTGTATTTTTTATCAATAACAGCATAGACATTATAGGACGTTGCGTCCTCAGCAATCGGGACTCCATTTCGGTCATAAATAGTCCCACGTTTGGCAGGGACTGTACGAGTTATTTGGTGAACCTTCTTAGCCTCTTTTACTAGATCCGTTCCAAATTTACTACCACTCCCGATAATAACAGCAAAATTGACCAAAAAGACAGCGAAAAGTACGACAGCTAACAAGCTGATGTACTTCCCCACTATTTTACGGTTTTCTGCTGGAGATTTACGGTTTCTAATCGCAAATCGGGTTATTCTTTTTGTCCACTTCATATCTTACTCCGCTGATCGAATATTCTCATTATTCAATTTTAAGTCCTTAGAATTTGCGATTTCTTTCAAGCGTTCTGCCCTCAACAATTCATTTACCTCTTGTTTGGCATCATCCAACTCTGTCTTCTTCTCTTCTATCTGCGCATTGATTTTTGTCAGATCATTTTGTACTTGTAGGAGTCGAGTCTGCATAAAGATAATACTCAATGCCAAAACGAGAGCTGTAAACGCAATGGAGAGATAAAAAGCCTTCTCCACACGGGAGAATTTTTTTATACGACTCTGCAAGAATTGACTGGTTGTTTCTTTCTTATCTACCATTTTTTCCTCTTACTTGTGAATTTTTCTTGCCACGCGCAACTTGGCTGAGTGCGAGCGGTTATTGGCTTCTAATTCTTCTGCACTTGGCAAGATTGGCTTACGGGATACCAATTCCATCTTGGGCTTGAGATCATCCGGGATGAAAGGCAAACCTTTGGGAACTTCAACTGTTGAAGCTTCCTTGAACAATTGCTTGGTCAAGCGGTCTTCTAGCGAATGGAAGGTAATCACTGAGATTCTACCATCTATAGCCAACATCTCCATAGCCTGCTGAATAGACTCATCTGCTGCTCCCAGTTCATCATTGACTTCAATTCGAATAGCCTGGAAATCTGCTTGGCAGGATGCCCCTTCTTCTTGAGTTCCTTGGCAGGTTTGGCCGACTTGATAATCTCTGCCAGCTCAGTCGTTGTCTCGATTGGCTTGATTTCACGTGCTTGTTCAATCTTACGCGCAATCTGTTTAGAGAATTTGTCCTCGCCATACTTAAAGAAAATTCGGACCAAGTCATGATAGTCATAGTGGTTCACCACTTCATAGGCTGTCAGACTAGCTTCTTGATTCATGCGCATGTCCAGTGGCGCATCTTTTTTATAAGAAAAACCTCGCTCACGCTGGTCCAATTGAGGACTAGACACTCCCAAGTCATAACAAATTCCATCAATTTCCTGAACACCAGCTTCGCGCAAACGTGCCTGTAAATGACGGAAGTTATCCTTGATAAAGGTCACCATCCCCTTTTCAATGTAGGGTGCCAAGCGTTTTTGAGCATTTTCAATGGCATTCTGATCCTGGTCAAAGGCATAGAGATGGCCTTTTTCACTTAATTTGTTTAATAAATATTCGCTATGGCCTGCTCCACCCAATGTCGCATCAACGTAAATACCGTCAGGCTTACGTCAAGCATATCAACCGTTTCGTGGAGTAAGACCGTTACATGATGAAATTCTTTTGTCATATCTTATCTATTTTACCACAAATCCGACCAGCTTGCACTTGTCAGATAAATAGGTCAAAAACAAGTAAGATTTCTTTAAGAAATATGTCAAATATGATTGACATTCGCTCTATAGAAGAATATAATATAGTCAAATATATGCGACACAACTCAGAAAGGAGACCAGATGAATCGTGTGAAAGAATTTCGCAAGGAACTAGGCATTTCTCAGCTCGAACTCGCCAAGGATATCGGTGTCTCGAGACAAACCATCAATATGATTGAGAACGACAAGTACAATCCAACCCTGGAACTCTGTCTCAATCTCGCCCGCAGCCTCCAAACTGACCTTAACAGTCTCTTTTGGGAGGATAATTTTTAAAAAAAGGAGCCAATTTATGAAAAAAGAAACCTTCACTGAAAAACTCATCAAACGCACATACGGCATCTCTGATCCCCTTGACGAATACAAACGGCGAGAGGCCGATCGTATCGGCAATCAAGTCTTTATCTTCCTATTTTATCTGATGATTTTCGGCAATTTTATTCCACTCCTTCTGGCCTATAAATATCCTCAACTAGTGGCTCTAGTCTATCCTCCTCTAATTTTAGTGATTGCCCTCATCGTTGCTGGATATCTCACCTACCAAATGAAAAAAACAGGGATTACAACTATTGAACCAGATATGCTGAGCGAGAAAGAAAGTAAGCAACTACACTACCCAGGTCTAAAAGCTGGTATAGTCTATGGATCAATGAGTTTTTTTGCAACCCCTCTTCTCCATATACTGCTAGGTGAGAGTCAGGACTATCTTCAGTCTCTTCTTGCTTTTAAAAATATTTTTTCAAGCATCCTCCAGTCTGTCTTTTTCGGAGTGGTTATACAGATTCTCATCTCCCGTCGCATTGCAAAAGCTAAGAAGGATCAAGATGAGGATTAGGAGGTGCCTTATGAAAAAAGAACAGAAACAGTTACGTTATCCTGGTCTGAAAGCAGGTTCGATTTATGGAACAGTAATATTTTTTATAATTCCACTCATTGATACCCTAACAAGTGAAAATCCAAATTTTATCAGTTCTCTTCTAAATACAAAACATATTTTTAAAACTATACTGGGAGCTTTCTTTTTCGGAGTGATGATACATATTGTCGACTCACTTCGTATTGCAAGAGCTAAAAAAGACCAGGATTAGGAGGTACCTTATGAAATCACTAGTAACTTTACTTACCTATCATCTTTTGTTTGCTTCACTGCTCATCTTCATCATCATTTCAGGGAACTTGCCAATCTACGATATAGTCCTCCTTCCAGTCTTTGTTCCAGCACTCAACAAAGGATTGACTTATCTAAAAATCGACTCCCAAAAAACGCGCATACTCAACTTAGCACTAATCTTTATGATTCTATCCTTACCACAACTGACGCTCATTTCAAGCAATTGGAAATATTATATACTGCTAACCATCGCTATCCTTTCTTCTATTACTTATCTTTATTATCTCTATCAATTCGTAAAAGAAACAAAATAGCATCGTTCATTTAGGAGAAATCACCCATGAAAAAAGAAGACTTAACCACTCGCCTACTTCGAAATTTCTTTCATATCCAAGGCCCTTTTGATGAATGCCGACAAGAGATTATCTACAAGGCTTGTGCCCGTTCCATGGTCCAAATCGTTTATTCTTCCTTCATTCTCTTCTTGTTTTATCTGTTATTTGGACGCTTCATAGAAGCCGTTCGCTATGCTATGCCCTACGTTTACTCTGGACTCATTTTTTTCATTACTTTAAAAACTCAAAGAGCCGTCAAAGAACTCCATCTGGAAAAAGATGACAAGTCAGAAATCATCCTCAAAACCTACAGCAAAGCCCAAATCAAATTTCGAAGCTGGGTTGTTTTTATCGGTATTCAGATTGGTCTCTTTACCTTACTCATCTTTCATAAAGTCTTCGTTCAGCAGATGTCCTTTTCAGATTTTGGGAAGTTGCTCATGCAAGTCGATAAAAGTGTTCCTTTGCTGATGTATGGCCTGATTATCAGTAGCATTTTTGGAACCATGACCTACGGATTTCTATCACTACAGGAGGAAAAAACTCCTAAAAATACCAAACAGAAGGAGAAAAGCAAGCAATGACTTCACTATACAATTTTTCAATCTTGAACCAAGACAATCAAGAAACTCCACTAAATGCCTATCGTGGGAAGGTTCTTTTGATTGTCAACACTGCTACTGGATGTGGTTTAACGCCCCAGTACCAAGGTCTCCAAGAACTCTATGATCGCTATCAAGAACAAGGTTTTGAGATTTTAGACTTCCCTTGCAATCAGTTTATGGGACAAGCACCAGGCAGCGCAGAGGAAATCAACGCCTTCTGTAGCCTACATTATCAAACCACTTTCCCACGTTTTACCAAGATCAAGGTCAACGGCAAGGAGGCAGATCCCCTCTATGTTTGGTTGAAAGACCAGAAATCTGGCCCACTAGGAAACGAATCGAATGGAATTTCGCTAAATTTCTCATCGGTCGTGATGGGCAGGTCTTTGAACGCTTCTCTTCAAAAACAGACCCAAAACAGATTGAAGAGGCGATACAAAACCTACTATAATTTCACAATCTCACTATGATTAGGTCTCCTTTAGCCTAATGAATAGTGAGATTTTTAATTAATACTCTTCGAAAATCTCTTCAAACCACGTCAACGTCGCCTTGCCGTATATATGTGACTGACTTCGTCAGTCTTATCTACAACCTCAAAACAGTGTTTTGAGCAACCTGCGGCTAGTTTCCTAGTTTACTCTTTGATTTTCATTGAGTATAACTTTGACTTAAATAGCCATTCCATATCATATAGTGAAGCATGCAGTATTGTAAACTATAATTGATAAAACTGCTAGTCAAAAAAATCTATTTCATATAGCTGTTTCTAATACACCACCCTCATCTAACAGTTTTTAAGCTCAATCAATGTAGGGTGCTAGTTTTCAATCACATTCGGACTTAAAACCTAATAAATACTCTTAAAACTAAATGATGTTCAAAAGCCCCCTCATAATTATCATATTTTTTTAGATACACCTTTGCCTACACTTTACTTTTATCAGCTATCAAAACCTAAACATATAATAGCACGGTTGACCTCTCTCTATATATGTGCTAGAATTATTGATATATATTCAATGAAAGGCTTTACACCAAATGTTCTCATTCATGCCGGCAGCACGAGCAAAAAATGTTTTTGATATCCCTTATCAAAGCTTATATCAAATTGGTTTTAAAGGTTTAATTTTTGATATCGATCAGACTCTTGTGATGCATGGTGCTCCTGCCACAGAACAAGTTATTGAACTATTTCAAAATCTCAAAGTCCTTGGTTTCCAAATTTTTCTTTTATCAAATAATGACGAGGAAAGAATAACAGAATTTAATAAACATCTATCCGTTCCTTTTATTCCTCTTGCAGAGAAACCAAATCCTAAGAATTTTCAAAAAGCTCTCGATATGATGCAACTAGAATCTTTTGAAACTGTGATGATTGGAGATCAACTTTTCACAGACATTCTGGGAGCTAGTCGAGCAAATATTCCCACTATATTGGTTGATTTTTTATATGATCCTAAAGAAGGCGGAATTGGGAAAAAACGATGGGTTGAAAAACTAATACTATGTACTTACCCATTTTTCAGACAAAAAAATAAGCATTTAGATGTGATAAAGAAGGAGAAAGAGCATGGTTTTTTGGAATAAGGATCTATTATTTTGTGAAATTAGTCCTACCACATATAAAATCTCTTTAAAAAAAGAAAATCTCAAACGACATATCCAAAATTTTAAAGAAGGAAAGAAATTCTCAAAAGTTCGTCAAGAAAAACTCCTACCTAACGTGGTTTCATCATACTCTACTCAGTTGATCAAGCGCGGTCCTGGTATTGATATCAATCTCCAGAAAGGCAAAGCAACTAACATTCATATTGCAGCCCAATCTTTAAACCATATTATGATTTACCCTGGAGAAGAATTCTCTTTTTGGAGTTTAGTTGGAAATACAACAAAAAGAAAAGGGTACTTAGAAGGACGAGTCATTATTAACGGCAAAGTGGAACCCGGTATCGGAGGCGGACTCTGCAACCTAGCTAATCTACTCCATCTTTTAATTGTTCATAGTCCCATGGAAATCACGGAATTTCATGCACATTCAGATGCACTAGATCCGGATAAAGGAAAGCGAAAACCATTTGCAAACGGAACATCTGTTCAATACAATCATCAAGATTACCGTTTTAAAAATTCAACTAGCCAAATCATTCAATTACGAACATGGGTTGAGAATGAAATACTCTTCGGAGAATTACGAAGTGAAGCCCAGTTCCCATTCATTTATCAAATTGTCGAAGAAAATCATCATTTCAAAAAAGAGGGGGAACATTATTATCGTCACTCCATGATTTATCGTGAAAAGCTTGATAGAATAACTGAACAAACATTAGAAAAAGAACTTGTTTTGAAAAATCATTCAAAAGTCATGTATGATCCCGATCTCATACCTACAGAAATGATTAAACAATAATCTAAATCTTCCGATATCATGAAAAAATAACTTAAATTCAAGGTAAAGGAACTATTATGAACAACACACCTAAATTAATCGTTATGCTAACTCACAATGATCACACAGTTGAAAATGCTAGTGAAATTTTCGAATCATGTAAATACTCTAACGCTGAGTATTGGGGGTTTAAAGAAAAACCACTTCCTATTTCTGAAATGAAATCTTTATTCTCAAAAATGAAATCTTGTGGTAAGACTACTTTTCTTGAAGTTGTTGAATATGACGAAGAAAGTGGACTCCAAGGTGCACGAATAGCTAAAGAATGTGGGTGCGATATTTTAATGGGGACTGTCTTCTTTGATTCAATAAACCAATTTTGTAAAGAAAATAACATAAAATATATGCCATTTGTTGGACAAATTACGGATCGTCCATCTATCCTAGAAGGTTCTATCGAGCATATGATTTCTCAAGCAAAAGAATATCTAGCAAAGGGAGTTTATGGATTTGACCTGCTAGGTTATCGTTATACAGGGGACCCTATTGAGCTAAATAATACTTTTGTTCAAGCTGTCCAAGCACCCGTTTGTTTGGCTGGAAGTATTAATAGCTATGAACGTTTGGATGAAGTCATTGAAGCAAATCCGTGGGCTTTTACAATCGGAAGTGCATTTTTTGAAGAAAAATTTGGTACAGAAATTCATGAACAAATTAATAATGTTTGTAATTACTTAGAAAAATAAGCTTTATAGCATAAAAAGAAGACAAGCCTGGTAAAAAACTCAATTTCAAGAGAAAATGAAGTAAATCTTTCCAACAATCATGATCACCCGTCAAACGGGTGGTTTGTCCCAGGGCTATAATCCCAAATTACCAGCCAGCGTCTAAAGACGCTGGCTTTCACGTTGTTCAAGCCTTATTGCTCTTGACTCGTCACTTGCCTCTTAAAGAGGCTTTAGTATTACTTACCACTATCCCTAAAGGGACCCTCATATTCTTTTACACTCAATTTATCTAGTGCTATATCATGCTTTACTCGTTCTCAAATTTTCATACTCGTGAAGAAATCATCCACTGGATAATTTCTTTAATCTTGAATATATTTCTTAATTGTAGCTTCATTGAGTCCCACCGTACTCATATAATAACCTTCCGCCCAGAAATGCCGATTCCCAAACTTGTACTTGAGATTGGCGTGTTTATCAAACATCATGAGTGCACTTTTTCCTTTTAAATAACCCATGAAACTCGAAACACTTATCCTTGGTGGAATACTTACTAACATATGTACATGGTCTGGCATTAAGTGACCCTCGATAATTTCAACTCCTTTATAACTACACAAGCGATGAAATATTTCGCCTAAACTACTTCGATATTGATTATAGATGACTTTTCGTCTATACTTAGGGGTGAACACAAAGTGATACTTACAGTGCCACTTTGTGTGCGATAAACTATGAGCCTTTTGTGCCATATTTTTCTCCTTTTGCTTTACAATTGGCTTGAACACCTTTATTGTATCGCGTTTGGAGTTTTTTGGGTATAACCTTCGACGCGCACCCGCATAGCGGGTGATTTTTTTGTCTCGCACCTAACGGAGCGAGACGGACTAATAGTCGCATAATAAAAAGTAGACAAGTGTCTATTAGAAAAATCAGAAACATCCTGAATTTTATACTCAATGAAAATCAAAATGCAAACTAGGAAGCTAGTCGCAGGTTGCTCAAAGCACTGTTTTGAGGCTGTAGATAGAACTGACGAAGTCAGCTCAAAACATGGTTTTGAGGTTGTAGATGAAGCTGACATGGTTTGAAGAGATTTTCGAAGAGCATTAATCAAACTAAAAGGACTCAGCCCTGTACAATACAGAACTAAATCCCATGAATAAATAATTGATTTAACTTTTAGAATCCCTACAGAAATTCCAGTTTTTCTCTATTTGATACCAGACATTAGTTTCAATACGCGGAACGTAGAAGAGTAAGATAATACTGAATACAATCGTAATTCCTCCAACAATTCCATAGTAAGCAACTTCGGTCTCGCTTGTATAAAATTTTACAATTTGAGCATTGATAGCTTGGGCAGCAGCATTACTCAAGAACCAGATAGACATCATTTGTGCTTGGAAGGATTTTGGTGCTAGCTTATTAGTGACTGATAAACCAATCGGCGAAATCAACATTTCACCCACAATTACAATAGCCCAACTCATAATCAACCAGAAAGGACTGACCTTAACATCTGTCCCAAAGAGCATCCCTGGTAACATCATCCACAAGAAGGATAAACCTGCCGCAAATAAACCATAAGCAAATTTCTTAGAAGAGGATGGTTGCTTTTTACCCATTTTCCCCCACAAACACGCAAAAATCGGCACATAAATCATAATGAAAAGGGGATTAATACTTTGGAAAAAGCTAGATGGGAAATGAATCTGATTCCCAAATACATTAAAGTAAAGTCGAGTTTGATCATCCGCAAATAGAGCGAGAACAACAGAACCCTGTTCCTCAATAGACCAGAAGAGTACTCCAGCGATAAATAGAGGAATGTAGGCAAATACTCGGGATCTCTCAGTGGCAGTTATTTTCTGACTAGATAAAATCTGAAGAAATAGTAGATTGGAATAATTACAGCAATCACTGTAAAGATATTAACAATCATATCCACGTTAAACTGGTGAGTAAAGACTAAACCTATAACCACGAGAATAACTACGACAAGTGCAATCAGCAAACGTTTAATCAAGGTCTGCTGCTCCTTCTGTGAAAGGGGATCAGTGGGGTAAAGACTTGATTCAGGCAGGTATTTCTTCCCATCCAAAACATACTTCACCAGACCAAAGAACATCCCAATGGCAGCTAATGAGAAACCTAAATGGAAATTGACTTCCTGACCTAGATAACCCACTAGATAAGGGGCAACAAAGGCACCTAAGTTAATCCCAAAGACAAAGATACTAAAACCTGCATCCCGTCTATCATCCTCTTTCTCATAAATTCCCCCAACCATATCTGAGATATTGGGTTTTAAAAATCCAGTTCCAAAGATAATCAAGGCAATAGAAAGATAGAGAGCCACTTGTCCAAAAGGTGTTGCCAAAGCGATATGTCCTAGCATAATCAGAATCCCACCGTAAAAGACAGTCTTACGGCTTCCTAAAATACGGTCACTGACAAAACCGCCGATCACCGAGGACAAAAATACCAGGGAGCCATAAATCGCCATAACCGATGCAGCCGTGGTCTTATCCATCCCCAACCCACCATCTTGCACACTATAGTACATATAGTAAAGTAGGATAGCTCGCATCCCATAGTAAGAAAAGCGTTCCCACATCTCTGTAAAGAAGAGGGTGGACAAGCCCATAGGGTGTCCAAAAAATGTTTTCTGTTTTTCCATACATATTCTCCTTAAAAATATAATAACTTATTTTACAGAATTTTCAAACGAATGTCAAACAAATTATGTTTGTTTTAGAAAATTTTCTGAAAAATCTATTTAGATAAGTTTCTACTTTATCCTCAATTAAAAAATACCAGATAGAGATCTAATTAAGTAAGAAAGTATAAAAAATAAGTAGGGTAATTTTAAGGCAAACTTTTTTAGAAAGTATAGAAAAAAGCACCCATAGGGTAAACCCTTGAGTGCTTTGAAACGTTGATATAATCGTATTGATTAACGTTTTGAGAATTGTGATGCTTTACGAGCTTTCTTAAGACCTGCTTTTTTCTACATCATGATATTTATGGTAAATTATCACTAAAATCAAGTAATTTTTAAGAGATAAATCCTCAAATTTTACATATATAATCCTTTTAAAAATCGAGAGGTTATCAAAGGGTTGTCAATTTTTAGTTTTCGGAGCTTATGTAATTGAGAAATACGAAATACTGTATCATAAAGATGATGTCCAGTTTAGCAACAAATACACCGTTTCTTCGTGCCAGTGCAATTTCTTTTTCTATCCTGAAGATATTTAAATAATTCTAAATATTATTTCTAGATATTTAAAAATAATAAAACAAATTATATTTTATTTCTAAATATTTGAAAATAATTTCTATTTGTGTTATACTATCTTTGAGGTATCTATTATGAACTATATTAAAAGACCACATTATTTAGACTTTTTAAGAAGACATCGTGACCGCCAAATCATTAAGGTGGTGAGTGGAGTTAGACGAGCTGGTAAATCTGTTCTCTTTCAACTCTATAAAGAGGAATTACTAGCAACTGGGGTAGACGAAGATCAAATCATATCCATCAATTTTGAGGATCTGAGTTATTATGACCTGCGACATTTTCAAACATTATTCGCTTATATAAAAGAGCGATTAGTTGAGGAAAAAACATACTATATCTTTTTAGATGAAATTCAACATGTTGAAAAATTTGAACTGGTAGCAGATAGTCTATTTATCCTACCAAATGTTGACCTCTATTTGACTGGATCAAACGCCTACTTTATGAGTAGCCAATTAGCTACAAACTTGACCGGTCGGTATGTTGAGATAGAAGTTCTTCCATTGTCATTTGAAGAATACCTATCAGGTAAATCTCTCTCAGAGAATCTGAATACAACAGAAATTTTTAACAAATATCTCTTTAGCGCTTTCCCTTACTTATTACAAACATCATCTTACGCTGAAAAAATTGACTATCTCAGAGGAATATATAACTCCACACTGTTAAATGATATTGTCACTAGATTGGGAAATCCAAATCCTACTATTATTGAGCGCATTGTCCGAACCCTTCTCAGTAGTACAGGTAGCTTAATATCAACAAATAAGATTCGCAATACCCTAGTAAGCCAAAACGTTTCAATATCTCATAATACTTTAGAAAATTATTTGACAACTTTGACAGATAGTTTACTTTTTTATTCCGTTCCACGTTTTGATGTAAAAGGTCGAGCATTATTGCAACGCTTAGAAATATTATCCTGTTGATTTAGGTTTACGACATCTCTTATTACCAGACCACAAAGAAGACATTGGGCATATCTTGGAAAATATTGTGTATTTGGAATTAAGACGTAGATATTCACAAGTATATGTTGGTAATTTAGATAAATATGAGGTTGATTTTGTTGTTGTAACTAATCTTGGTCACTACGCTTATTATCAAGTCAGTGAAACAACACTTGCTCCAGAAACACTAGAAAGAGAACTTAGACCACTAGAAGCCATTAAAGATCAATTCCCAAAATATCTATTAACAATGGATACAATTCAGCCAACAGCAAATTACAATGGAATTGAGAAAAAAAATATCATAGATTGGTTACTAGAAAAGTAAATAAGTATAAATCATATAGCTAACTAGATTTGCAACAGTCTGTTATCAATGATTCTCCCTAAAACCTAACAAGATATAGTAAATTTAGAACACACTATCTAATGGGATAAAGTGGAATCTATAACTTCTGGAAGAACTATTATTACTCATAATGACGAATCTCCATTGAATTTTAATAACGATTTAATAATCAAACAGACTATAAAGAGACTGAGCAATCAGGCTTTAAAATCAGAAAAACGCATAATATCAAGGATTGAATGAACAACCTTGATATTATGCGTTTTATTATGGAAATATTTGCTTCATTTTCTCCGCAAATAGAGTTTTTGCTATCCTATTTTCTCTATTTTTAATGACTTACTTCAACTTCATACCTCTTGGAAAAAACAACAAAAATACGAACTAGCACAGTTCGGTATCATCAGCAATCCAGAACAATTTGTCTTTACCTATATAGATACAAAGGAAAACATAAACAAACCTCTCCACTCTGATTACCTAAATAACAAAAATGAAAAGCATTCGAAAACGTCACAAAGAGTTAGCACACGCTACACCTCATAAATTACGACATACAGGGGCAACGGCTGGAACATCTATTGAAGCTATTTCTGAGGCTCTAACACATAGTGAGACAGGCACAACTCAAATTTATGTCAACACTTCAAATGTCATTCCAATGGCTGTTGGAGAGATTGCTTATCGCAATCTTAAAAAGTAATGGTGTGAACCATGAAGTGTTGTAAATGCTGTATTGTAGCTGGTTCTTAACGTTTTGAGAATTGTGATGCTTTACGAGCTTTCTTAAGACCTGGTTTGGAAAGTATGAGTTTCAGTTGGACTAAAAATAGCGTAATATCAAGGTTTTTATGAACGATATTTACTGATTGATTTCATAAAATTTGAATCAATATTTCTTAAATAGGGGAATAGTTCGGTTCTGTAAGTATTAATATAATACACCTACAAAGCTTATTATATCAGATTTTCCCCAGTTTTAGAAAAATAGGTAGAGAAAAAAAACAACATCTGGATTTTCCAAAAAATCTTGACAAAGTCCTCATATAACCGTTTCTGCATTTTATTATATCATTTTTGACTTAGAAAATAATATATAATAGAAGATGATTCGTCTTTTTAAACGGACTTATCAAAAACTGGAATTCTATCAATATTTTGGACACATTTTGGGAGGAAAATTTGAAGGCTAGCGCCCTTCGGTTGCTGGACCCCTTCTACGACCAATTCTCTGTACTCTACAGGGGACTGGTCATTCAATTTTTGTTGAATTCTAGTTTCATTATAAAATATGATATAATTTTTGACAATATCTGTTATACTATCTCCAGTTATGTTTCTTCACTTATGGAGATAGAAGGTTTCAGACTTTAGGACGGAATGAAACCATTCGATACAGGCATTATCTGCTGGTGTTCCCTTACGGGACGATGCCTTTTTCTACACAAGCCTGATAGTAAGCTTTTGAGGTGTAAACCGATCCCTGATCACTGTGTAAGATCGCTCCTTGAGGTAATTCCAATTGATGGAGCGTGTCCAACACAAAGTCCGTATCCTGACAATCTGAGATGGTATAAGCCACAATCTCACGATTATAGAGATCCATGGTGGAGGACAAGTATAGCTTACATTTACCTAAGTATAAATAAGTAATATCTGTGACAAGCTTCTCCATAGGCTTGTCTGCTTGAAAATCACGATCCAGCTTATTGTCTGTTACATGGTAAGGCTTCCCTAATTTAGGTCCCTTCTTGGGACGGGCACGGCAAAGGTAGCCCTTTTACTTCATGATACGATAGACCTTCTTGCGATTAACGACAAGGTTATAAACTTTCTTTAGTAAGCGAGTGATGGTTCGATAGCCGTAAATAAAATGATTTTCTATACAGAGTTGTTCGATTTTATCTGCTATTTCGCCTCTTTTCTGAGAATTCTTACACTCCTGTTTCCAGCGATAAAAGGTGGAGCGTTTGACGCCGAAACATTCTAAAATAATAGATACAGGGCACGTTTTCTTATACTCTTCTACTAGCTTGATAAGACTTACTTTGTCGATTCTCTTATCAAGCTCTGATACTTTTTTAGTAATTCTACCTGCAATCGTAACTGTTCCACTTCAGATAACTGTTTCATCCCATTACCATAAGTATATTGTTTCCCCACGGATTGGTGGAAACGGTACAATTCATCATTCTGATACCATCGCTACCAGGTCTTGGCCTGACTAGCATTTTTGATGCTGAGGGTATCCATGATAACTTTATTTGATTTGCCTGCCTTCTTCATTTCGATACAGGCTAGCTTAGTTTCTACTAAATATGCTTTTTGACCATAACAAAACACCCCTGTTTCTAGTTTACCAGAATTCAACAGGAGTGTTTTCTTGTGTCTCATTTTATGGGTGCAGTGCCGACCCTAGGGATTCTTTCGTTCTCATATATACGTCATTAGTATAGGCTAATTTGATTTAAATTGCAAGAGAAATAACATTTTACATAAAAATCGGTGAGTATTTTACAATTTTTGCATATAATAGAGCTAAAAAGCAACTGGTTTTAAGAATTCTTATCTAAAACATTCGAAAATTCCCCTTAACCGTAGCGGAAAGTTGTTTTCTTCTCCTATTTATAATATACTATCACTAACATTAGATGAAAAGGTGACTCTATGATTATAAATCAACTGCTTCAAAAGCTGGAGCCTACTAGCCCTATCCTTCAAGCTAACTTTGGAATTGAACGCGAAAGTCTTCGTGTCGATAGACAGGGAAAATTAGCACATACGCCTCACCCTTCCTGCCTAGGAGCTCGAAGTTTCCACCCTTATATTCAAACAGATTTTTGTGAGTTTCAGGTGGAACTCATCACACCAGTTGCTAAATCTACCACTGAGGCTCGTCGATTTCTTGGAGCCATTACCGATGTAGCTGGACGTTCCATCAGTAAAGATGAACTTCTCTGGCCCTTGTCCATGCCTCCTCGTATCAACGCCCAAGAAATCCAAGTTGCCCAACTGGAAAATGAATTTGAACGCCATTATCGTAACTACCTGGCCGAAAAATACGGAACTAAACTACAAGCTATCTCAGGTATCCACTATAATATGGAACTAGGGAAAGATTTGGTTGAAGCTCTATTCCAAGAAAGTGACCAGATTGATATAATTGCTTTCAAACGCCCTCTATCTTAAGATGGCTCAGAACTATTTGCGCTATCGTTGGGTGATTACCTATCTCTTTGGTGCTGCACCTGTTGCTGAGCAAGGCTTCTTCGACCAAGAAGTGCCAGAACTCGTGCGTTCCTTCCGAAACAGCGACCATGGTTATGTCAATAAGGAAGAAATACAAGTATCTTTTGCAAGCCTAGAAGACTATGTCTCTGCCATCGAAAACTATATCGAACAAGGTGATTTGATTGCGGAAAAGGAATTTTACTCGGCTGTTCGTTTCCGTGGACAAAAGGTTAATCGCTCCTTCCTTGACAAGGGAATCACCTACCTAGAATTCCGTAACTTCGACCTCAACCCCTTTGAGCGTATCGGTATTAGCCAAACTACCATGGATACCGTACATCTACTCCTTCTAGCCTTCCTCTGGCTGGATGCCCCTGAAAATGTTGATCAGGCTCTGGCTCAAGGTCACGCGCTGAATGAAAAAATTGCCCTCTCTCATCCTTTAGAACCTCTACCTTCTGAAGCTGAAACTCAGAACATTACGACAGCTCTAGACCAACTGATGCAACATTTTGGGCTTGGTGACTATCATCAAGGTCTGGTCAAACAAGTTAAAGATGCCTTTGCAGATTCCAGTCAGACACTAGCTGCTCAACTTCTTCCTCATATCAAAGACAAGTCCCTTTCTGACTTTGCCCTTGACAAGGCGCTTGCCTATCATGATTACGACTGGACTGCCCACTATGCCCTTAAGGGTTATGAGGAGATGGAACTTTCTACCCAGATGCTGCTCTTTGATGCCATTCAAAAAGGGCTTCATTTTGAAATCCTAGATGAGCAGGATCAATTCCTTAAACTCTGGCATAAAGATCATGTTGAGTACGTCAAAAATGGTAACATGACCTCAAAAGACAACTATGTAGTTCCTCTTGCCATGGCTAATAAAACCGTGACCAAAAAAATCCTGGCTGATGCTGGCTTCCCTGTCCCTGCCGGCGACGAATTTACCAGTCTAGAACAAGGTCTAGCCTACTATCCTCTTATCAAGGGCAAGCAAATTGTGGTTAAACCAAAATCAACCAACTTCGGTCTGGGCATTTCCATTTTCCAAGAACCTGCCAGCCTTGATAACTATAAGAAAGCTCTCGAGATTGCCTTTGCAGAAGATACAGCTGTTCTTGTTGAAGAATTTATCCCAGGAACCGAATACCGTTTCTTCATTCTAGACAGGCGTTGTGAGGCTGTCCTCCTTCGTGTCGCTGCTAATGTTGTCGGTGATGGCAAACACACCATTCGTGAATTAGTCGCTCAGAAAAATACCAATCCATTGCGAGGCCGTGACCACCGCTCACCTCTGGAAATCATTAAGCTAGGAGACATCGAACAATTGATGTTGACTCAGCAAGGTTATGCACCTGATGATATTCTCCCAGAAGGTAAAAAGGTCAATCTCCGCCGTAACTCCAACATCTCTACGGGTGGTGACTCTATTGATGTCACTGAGACAATAGATTCCTCTTACCAAGAATTGGCAGCAGCTATGGCAACTAGCATGGGGGCCTGGGCTTGCAGGGGTTGACCTCATCATTCCAGATAGAACTCAGCCTGCTAGCAAGGAAAACCCTCATTGCACTTGTATCGAGCTCAACTTCAATCCCTCTATGTATATTCACACCTATTGTGCTGAAGGTCCTGGACAAGCTATCACTCCAAAAATCCTAGACAAGCTTTTTCCAGAAGTTGCCACAAGTCAAACCTAAAACCTAATTCTTAGGAACAAACAAATCACCTTTATCTCGATGATATGATACCTCTTAAGTAGACAAGGTAAATACCTAAAATCTACGGCTCTTTGTCAACTGTAGTGGGTTGAAGAAAAGCTAAGCTCGAGAAAGGACAAATTTCGTCCTTTCTTTTTTGATATTCAGAGCGATGAAAATTCGCTTCTTGAAGTTTTCAAAGTTCCGAAAACCAAAGGCATTGCGTGTGATAAGTTTGATGAGATTATTAGTCGCTTCCAATTTTGCGTTGGAATAGGATAACTGAAGGGCATTGATGATTTTCCCTGTGTCCTTTAGAAATGTTTTAAAGACAGTCTGAAAAAGAGAATGAACCTTCTTTATATTGTCTTCAATGAGTCCAAAAAATTTCTCTGGTTCCTTATTCTGAAAGTGAAAAAGCAAGAGCTGATAGAGATTATAGTGGTATTTCAAGTCTTCTGAATAGCTCAAAAGCTTGTCTAGGATTTCTTTATTGCCTAAATTGTCAAATTAAGTTAGACTTTTCAAGTAACTCAGAAAAACTTGGTAGGGTGATTGAAATAGTTCTATATAGTAATTCATAGACTACCCTCTGTTCAACTATTCCCCATTCATCTGTAACAAAAAAATATTTCTCATGATGCCGCCAAATATGTTGTCCATAACCTTTTATTTCCTCAAACTTACTAACTTCTTCCCAGCCTAGTTTACTATATTCCATGTATGTTCTCCGATCTTTTCACTAATATCTTACATTACACCTTCAGGAATATCTCCTGTTGATCATTGTAACTATCTAGTTGACTGTTATACCAAACCCTGGAATTCTGTCAATATCTTCTTTTCCCTATTTTGATTTATTTCTCAGCTATATGGTATATTAGGATACTTTGAATTCACCTTAAACAAAAAAATGCACAAGTTAATTACAACCTGCACATCTTTTTTTAATTTTATATTTAAAAAGAGACTATAAATCAACTTTCCGAAAAAAATAATGATTTTCCCGAAAGAAATAGATCAACCTAAAAAAATCACTGTCTTACTTATGTAATGTTTCTTTAATATAATATAGAAATAAAAAGTATGTAAATGAAAAGATTTATCACATTACTTTTAGTGTCTCTATCTACAATTTTATTAATTGCATGTTCTAACCAATCAAGCAATTCTTTAGATGGCGAATACCGTTGAATAAACGAGAGTAGAAATGAAGTTGCCTTTACCATTTCAGGTAACAAAGGAAATAGCAACAAAGGAGAGGCCGACACCTTTACAATTGATAAAGATAGTGCAACAATCGAACTGACTGGCTCTAATATCATAAACCGAAAAGAGAATTATACCTTCAAGGATGATGTATTCACTGTAGATATTTCAGGAACAAAGCAGGAGTATTACAAAAAGGATAGTGAAGAAATACAGCGACAAGTAAAACACTCAAACTATTTGATATTCTTTATACAATAAAAACGCTTTTGTACTGACCCCAAAAGTTAGATTTTTTCTGTCTAACTTTTTGGGGTCAGTACACACCCGCATAGCGGGTATTTTTTTGTCTCGCACCTAGCGGAGTGAGACAGACTAATAGTCACATAATAAAAAATTTACTTAAAGTCAGATTTTTAAATACTGTAGAATAGTTCTTTCTAAAACTTACTCCCAATTTTTTTTGCTCGTATAATTCATCAGGGGTTTGGGGATTCCCCAAAATTCAAATCATCCCAAAAAATACATACACTTTGTGTATACAAATTTTGAGATGATTTTGGGAGTGTGTGTATACAGACTCTGAGCTCGCAAAAGTCATATTATGATAAATCTTTCCTTCTCGATAAAAATAATTCCAAAAAAATCGATTTGACTGTCATTTGTGTGTACAAATATTTTAAGAAGATATAAAAAAACGCTGCAAAATTTTTAACAGCGTTTCCTTATTTTAAAATTCTCATATGTCTTTCTTTTTTATGGTTAGCATCGTAGTATTCCAGCATCGCATGATACAAACGAGCCTTCGTTTTATCTTGTTGTTTAATCCCATGAAGAAATAATTCTGCTCGCTTTTAATTTCAATATGTATTCGCATATCTGATCAAAAATCCTTATCCATATTACTTTTGAAAATAAACATCTTTTTCCTCCATCACATCAACTATTTTTTGCATCAAAATAGACATATCCATTTTGTTTTCATAGCTTATTCTCCCAACTACAGTTGCAAGACGGGCTATAGAATTGATATTCTTTCCTACCTGTTCCAACTCTTCTGTCAAAGGAACTAACGCTTCAAAAGAGACTTTGTGAATGTTCAAATCTGTTCGGATTAATTTTTTTCTAGCAAACTCAGAAAAATTATGAATATTTTCCTTCCTCATACAATCATTTAATTTTTTATTTTCTTCTTCTGTCAAAAATACCTGTTTCAACACCGATTTTATTCTCATAATCTTATCACCTCGTTTTCTTATTTAGTCGTTTCACAAGTTCTTTCACTTGTTTGCTTGTCTTCTTTTCATATCCTATCATCAGCTCAACACAGCAGTGAAATATCCTTACATTATCGAAATCTTCACTTTGTTCCGCTATTCTTTCTAACTGACGTAAGTTATTGATAATTCTTCTAACTTGAAATATAAAGTCATGATAAGATTCAAAATCAAATTGAAGATAAATAGGCGAACTCTTAAACAACATTTTCCTAGCATAAGAGGAAAAATTTAGATGGTTTGTCATTTCAATCAAGTTATTCACTATTTCATTCTGCTCTTCAGTGATATAACATTTCTTTAGAACAGTCCTATATCTACTCATTTATCATATACTTCTTTCGGGCATTTTCATGGGCAATAGCTTTGCACTCCAGCATACGTTCCTGCTTTAAATTCTCCATAGACTTAAATAAATACGCTAACGGAGAAGTCACATCCTCAGGAATCCGTTCAATCAAGCTAATAACTTCATCACTAGTTACATATCCACTAGCTAAATACTCTCCTATCTTCATCTTCTGAGCATGTGTTAAAGTGTAATTGTTAGGATACAAAAATCTATCATTGTACTTATAAGAAATGGATTCTAACAAAGAATAATATTTAGGCAGAATATAAGTTTCAGGCTTTCTAGAACTATTATCCAGTATATTCTCAATCTCTTTCTTATTCTTACTCTTGTTCTTAATCTCTTGCGTTACATTCTCATTTTCATCCGTTACTGTAACGTTACAGTCTAAAACAAGTTGTGGCTCGCCTGTAATTAGTGCTTTCTGTTTTTGTCTATGACGAGCAACACGTTCCCTAGTTTGTTTCCTAATCTTTTCTAGGCCATCTATATTCTGATGTTTCTCCCATTTTGGAATGGTAATAGCGCCATCTATGATTTCTATCATGCCAAATTCTTCAAACATGCTAAGAGCTAATTTTACAGATGTCGCTTTTCGTCTAAACACTGTTGAAAGCATCTCTTCTGTGTAATATACCTTGTTTCCTAGACTCAGTATGCCACTATTATTTTGCTTTCCTGCAAGTACCAGAATTTTGAACCATATTACAATAAGTGTATCTCCTTCTGGCATCGATTCTATCAACTGAATTTTTTCATCATCAAATATATCTGTTGTTATCTTGATCCACTGAACACCATTCATACGAGTACCTATCTTTCATATTGCTTCAACCATCTTGTTACTGCTCTTTTATCGTATAAAGTCACTCCATCAATCACCATGGTTGGCATTCCTTCTTTCGTCCATTTTTGGATTGTAGTCGTAGATACATCTAACCACCTAGATAGACCTGACATACGAACCATGGGTTTATAAAGTTCTTTATCTTCAAATACTCTTGCCACAGCATTTGAAATCATCTCATCATAATGAGCACGTAATTGATTCTCTAATTCTTTAGGAAGCTGGACAACTAAAGTAGTTTCCGACATAAATTCACACCTCATTTCTAAATTAAATAAGCTCCGAAACTATTTAATTTGTTATTCATTTTGAATTATATATCCTTTTTGAATTTTTGTCAAGCTTTTTTATTCAAAAAGAATAAAATGTGTTATAATGATAAAAAAAGGAGGTTCTTATGACCAATCATATTACTAAACTGATAGAAAATAGCGGAAAAAAATTGACAGAAATTAGCGAAGCTACAAATATAGCCTATCCTACACTTTCTGGATACAATCAAGGAATCCGCAAACCTAAAAAAAATAATGCTGAAAAATTAGCAAAATACTTTAATGTTTCCGTCGCTTACATTATGGGGCTTGATAGCAACCCACACGCTCCATCAAATCTTAAAATTGTTACAGACAGTTTCAAAACATCTAAAATTGGTTCTGTGACACCTTTTAAAAGCGATATGGAGAAGTTAAAGAAAAGTATCGAATTTGGCGAAAGGGCATTAACACTACCACTTGATGATAGTTTTTCAGATGAATTTCGTCATATATTCTCAGAATACCTAGCTGAGAAAAACAAACGTTTTATGTCTGAGTTTATAGACTATATGAATCACCAAAATAAAGATTCTAAAGTTTGGCAGAGCTGGATTAAAACAGACGAATACGCTATTCGCCAAGAAGATAGAAAAAATAGATAGACACTCATTTCTCAATTACATAAGCTCCGAAAACTTAGATACGGAGAAAAAATGTCTATACACAAATACAAAACAAAAAAAGGAATCCTATACTATGTCAGCTTTTACATTGGCTTAGATGCTTATGGAAAGAAAAAAAGGCACTTAAAGAGAGGATTCAAAACCAAAAAAGAGGCAAAATTGTACGAAGCTCGTTTAGAAGCTGGTGTCGTCGCCCCCACAGTAAATACCGACAAAACTAACCCCAAAGTCACTTATAAAGAACTGTATCAAGAATGGTTTAAGGCCTATGTTGGTACCGTTGAAGAAACAACTTCTTCCCAAACAAAGAATATCTATCGAATACATATTCTACCAATATTTGGCGATAAATTTATTGACCAAGTCAGTCCTTTAGATTGTCAAAATTTTATCACACAAAAATCTCAGACTTTCAAAAATATCAAACAGATAAAATCCTATACCTCAAAAATTTTTGATTTTGCAATCAACATGAACTACATTGATCGAAATCCAATGAAGAATGTTATCATGCCTAAAATCAAAAAAACTAGATCAGATAATTTTTGGTCTCTGGAGGAATTACATCATTTCCTTGATATAGTGAAAGAAACTGAGCCATTTAAACATTTTGCTTTATTTAGACTGCTTGCATTTAGTGGACTACGAAAAGGGGAGTTATACGCTTTAAAATGGGCTGATATTAACTTTGACAGCAATCTATTGAACATAGATAAAAGTCTAGGAAGAATTGACGGTAAAGCGATTGAAAAGAGCACAAAGAATGAATCTTCAGTTCGTACAATCTATCTTGATGATGAGACAATCGATATTATTAAGCAATGGAGAAATTTCTATCTGAAAGAACAATCTCAGTTTCCTCTTACAAAGCTGAATATTAGTAACGAATATATGTTCTATTACATATCAAGTAATGACAAAATTGAACCTTTGCATGCTGATTACATTAATAACGTACTGAATCGAATTATTAAAAAGCATAAATTAAAACCAATTAGCCCACATGGGTTTAGACATACACATGCACCACTTATGTCTGAAATTGGAATCGATCCTTCTAATACATCAAAACGTCTCGGTCATGCAAGCAGTCAGATGACATTAGATGTCTATACTCACACCACAAAAACTGGTGAGAAAAACTCTATTGACAAATTTGCAGATTATCTCAATAAAGCAAAATAGAATTATGATTTTTAAAATTTTGAAGAGGTTATCAGAAGGTTATCACAAAGCTATTCTAGCTCAAAAATCGACAAAAAAGCACTTTGCAAAATCTTTGCAAAGTGCTTTGAAACGTTGATATAATCGTATTGATTAACGTTTTGAGAATTGTGATGCTTTACGAGCTTTCTTAAGACCTGGTTTCTTACGTTCAACTTTACGTGAGTCACGTGTAAGAAGTCCTGCGCGTTTCAATGAATCGCGGAAGTCTGGGTCTACTTGAAGAAGGGCACGAGCGATACCGTGACGGATAGCTCCTGATTGACCAGCATATCCACCACCTACAACGTTAACGAAAACGTCGTATGAACCTACAGTTGAAGTAACTGCGAATGGTTGGTTGATTACAAGACGAAGATCAGCGTGTGGGATGTACTCTTCAACATCTTTTTTGTTAACAGTGATTTTACCAGTTCCTGGAACAAGGCGAACGCGTGCAACAGCGTTTTTACGACGTCCAGTACCTGCATATTGTGCTTGTGACATACTTTATTGTTCCTTTCCTTAGATAAGTCCTGAAATATCAAGAACTTCTGGTTGTTGTGCAGCGTGAGTGTGCTCAGCTCCAACAAATACTTTCAACTTCATACCTTGAGCGCGTCCAAGAGTATTGTGTGGAAGCATACCTTTAACTGATTTCTCGATCAAACGTACTGCATTTTTAGAACGAAGTTCACCTGCAGAGATTTGTTTCAATCCACCTGGGTGGTTTGAGTGAGTGTAGTAGATTTTATCAGTTGCTTTTTTTACCAGTCAATTTAACTTTTTCAGCATTGATAACAATCACAAAGTCACCTGTATCAGTGTGTGGTGTAAATGTTGGTTTGTTTTTTCCGCGAAGTACGCTAGCAACTACTGCAGAAAGACGTCCAAGTGGTACATCAGTTGCGTCAACTACGTACCATTTACGTTCAACTTGGCCTGGTTTAGCCATAAATGTTGTTTTGTTCATGATTTCTCCTATATATAGTTCGATTTTTGTTTACGGTGATGGGTGTTCCTTCCCATCGAAAAGTATTTGGAAGGTTCCGGGGCCTTTCAAATGGGGTAAACAATACCGCCTACTATAATACCAAATTTTACCCCTAAAAGTCAATAGATATGAAAAATATTTTTCTAAATTCCACTCTTTTTGTCTCTAAAAAACCTCGCTTTCGCGAGGCTCTTCTATTTATAAGCTAAAGCACGTTTAAAGGTTATCCAAGGACCTAAATCATCTGTCTGCAGAACGAGACTAGCATACATACGCCCGATAAAGACTGTTGCAGTTACTGCAAAAGCAATCGTGATTGCAAGAGAAATCCAAGCTTCTAGGACATTTGCATAACCATTAATGGCTCTAAATGGCATAAAGAAGGTTGAAATGAAGGGTATGTAGGAACCAATTTTCAAAATCAAATTGTCTCCTGCAGCGCCTAGAGCAGTAACGCCAACAAAACCAGCTATTATCAAAATCATCAATGGCGATAAGGCCTTTCCTGCATCTTCAGGACGGGAAACCATAGAACCTAGGAAGGCTGCCAAGACTACATACATGAAAAGACTGACTAAGACAAATAATAAGGTGTTAAGAGAAAATGCTTCTCCCAAATGGTTTAAAATACCTGAATTTGCCAAGAATGGTAAATCTTTGAAGAGAAATAGTGCAGCAAGTCCACCCACGACGTAAATGCCAATATGGCTCAAATCACAAGAAGCAAGGCAATCATGCGAGCGTAGAAATAATGGCTAGCTCGAATGCTGGAGAAGACCACCTCCATGATTTTAGTCCCTTTCTCACTAGCCACTTCCTGAGCAGTGACACTAGCATAAGTGATCAAGATCATATAAAGGAAGAAACCAAGCCCTGCAGCCGCAATGGTTTGGACCAGCTTTTTATTTTCCTTGGATTCGTCAATCTTCTCAGTAAAGTCAACAGTTTGAGCCAGGCGTTTTTCCTGCTCTTGGGACAAATTAGCTGCCGAGCGATTGAGTTGATCTTGAAGCTCATTGAGTTTATTGGTTACTGCTAGCTTGATACCTGTTTCAAGCGAAGTTTCACCATGATAAACGGCCTTGATGACACTATCCTCTTGATCAATAGTTAGATAACCCTTGATTTTTTCATCCTTGATAGCAGCTTGGGCACTGGCATCATCCTGATAGTCAAAGTTAATACCATTGGTATCCCTGATCCCTTCTGCCACAGATGGTACAGTCGTCACCACTGCCACCTTGCTATTTAGCCATAGACGACCCTTGGAGATAGCCGATTCCTACAGACAAACCTAAAAAGAGGAAGGGCGAAATCACCATAAAGAAGAAACTCCAGGACTTGACATGTCGCAGATAAGTTTCTTTAATAACAACCCACATATTTCTCATACTTCCACCCCTGATTCTAGTTTAAAGATTTCATCGATTGTTGGCGCTTGCTGGTCAAAGGTTGCGATATATTGCCCCTGAGTCAAGATTGGGAAGAGTTCTCTTCCAGCACTCTCATCATCTAGGATTAATTTCCAACTGCCTTGCTTGGTCAAGCTCACCTGTTTGACATGAGGAAGATTTTCCAATTCTTCCTTGCTTCGTTCACTTGAAACAAAGAGACGCGTTTTCCCGTATTGATTGCGGACATCCTGAACTGGTCCATGCAAGACCACACGGCCATCTCGAATCATGAGAATATCGTCACAAAGCTCCTCGACGTTGGTCATGACATGATCAGAAAAGATAATGGTTGCTCCACGCTCTTTTTCCTGAAAAATGACTTGCTTGAGCAATTCTGTATTGACTGGGTCCAATCCACTGAAAGGCTCGTCCAAGATAATCAAGTCTGGCTCATGAATCAGAGTAATGATGAGTTGAATCTTCTGCTGATTTCCTTTTGATAGACTCTTGATTTTATCAGTCAGCTTCCCTTTCACTTCCAACCTCTTCATCCATTGAGGGAGTTTTTCCTTGATTTCCTTAGCATCCATACCTTTTAGAGTCGCCAAATAGCGAACTTGTTCAAGGACTGTCAATTTAGGCATGAGACTACGTTCTTCAGGCAGATAGCCAATCCGAGCATAGGTCTCTTGACGAATATCCTGCCCATCTAGACTGATTTCTCCCTGGTATTCTAAAAACTTCAAAATACTGTGGAAAATCGTTGTTTTCCCAGCACCGTTTTTCCCGACTAATCCCAAAATACGACCTGGTCGTGCTTGAAAGTCAATACCAAACAAAACTTGCTTGGGTCCAAAACTTTTCTCTAGACTTCTTACTTCTAGCATCTTTCACCTCCGAAATGTCTTGCACTCATTATACTCCTTTTTGATAGCCTTTACAATGATTTCTGTCCATTTTTATCATCCTCATTTTAGTAAAAAATCTTGGGGTACTTTGAGTTATGAGTACATTATACACTGGTAAACTTCAATTTATCTTCTCTGTTCCTCAACTGTCTATTTTTGATCCTGAATTGTTATTTGAAAAGCAAAAATCCACCCCGAAGGATGGATTGATACTTTAACGCACTTCTGCATTGACTTTTTCTTCGAGAGACGCTTGGATTTTTTCCATGTAGCGTGCGACTTCTTCATCCGTTAAGCTATCTTCTGGATTTTGGAAAGTCAAGCTATAAGCCATTGACTTCATACCAAGTCCTAATTTTTCGCCTGAGAAGACGTCAAAGAGTTTGATATCTGTCAAACGTTTTATGCCTGCAGCTTGGATCGCGTCCACAACTTCTTGGTGAGTGACTTCTGCCTTGAGGAGAAGGGCAACGTCACGGCTGACTGCTGGGAATTTCGTGATTTCTACAAATGGATTAGCAGGTTGAAGCGCAGTTTCGATGGCTGAAAGGTTGAGCTCAGCTACATACGTTTCTGGAATATCGTAAGCCTTAGCAGTGACTGGATGCACTTGGCCAAGGAAACCAAGAACTTGGTCACCGAGTGAAATCATAGCTGTACGACCTGGATGAAGGCTAGCAATTTCAGATGTTGCTGTATAAGTTACTTGGAGTCCCAAACGAGCAAAGAGGGCTTCAAGGATTCCCTTAGCATAGAAGAAATCAACTGGAACTGCTGCTGTTTGGAAATCTTTTTCAGCAACCAAGCCTGTCAAGGCAAAGGCAAAACTGTTGATTTCATTTGGAAGTTCTTCTTTTGGATTACCAGTTTGTTCAAAGACTTTTCCAATCTCGTAAAGGGCCAAGTTTTTGTTCTTACGAGCCACGTTGTAAGCAACTGTATCTAAGATACCTGAGATCATATTTTGACGGAGGACAGAACGGTCCACAGTCATTGGCCACATAAGTTCCGTAAGGTTACTTGGTTGAACCGTAAACTCAACTGCTTTTTCAGGAGTTGTTAGAGCATAGGTGATAATCTCTGTCAAACCTGCCCCTTCAGCAATGGTACGAACTTGACGTCGAAGTTTTTGTGTCGCAGTCAATTCACCAGCTGTACCATCGTCTTTTGGAAGACTGGTTGGCAAGCGGTCATATCCATAGATACGAGCGATTTCTTCAAAGAGGTCCGCTTCGATGGTGATATCCCAACGACGACGTGGTACGCTGACAGTAAAGCGATCTGCATTTCCAGAAAGGCCAAATCCAAGGCGACGGAAGACATCTTCGACATCTGCGTAGGAAAGCTCTGTTCCAAGGACACGGTTGACGTCTGCAAGGGTTGAGGAAACTTCCACATCAGAAGTATCAAGTTGTCCTGCTGAAACAATACCTTTACGAACAGTTGCTCCTGCAAGTTCAGCAATCATGCTGGCTGCTGCATCAAGGGCTTCATTGACTGTTGCCACATTGATTCCTTTTTCAAAGCGAGAAGATGATTCGGAACGAAGGTTGAGACGACCACTAGTCTTACGGATAGATTTGCCATTGAAGACAGCTGCTTCAAGGACGACACGACTAGAGTTTTCAGAGATTTCTGTAGCTTGACCGCCCATGACACCGGCAAGAGCTACTGGTTTGTTCGCAACTGTAATCACGAGTTCATTTGTTTCTAACTCACGCTCTTCACCGTCCAAGGTTACTAATTTTTCACCAGCACGCGCTTCACGTACACGGATGTCAGTCCCTTCAAAGGTATCCAAGTCAAAGGCATGCATAGGCTGACCAAAGTAAGCAGGATGTAGTTTGTCACGTCCACCACGTTATTGATTGGACGGATTCCTTCGTTCATGAGAAGGTTTTGCAACCATTGTGGACTTGGTGCGATAGTCACATTGTCCAAGATACGAGCTGCATAGTAAGGCGCCTTGTCTGTCTCAATGCCCACAGAAAGAGCATCTGCTGCAGCTTGGTCAGTTTCTGAAAGAGTAAATTCTTTAAAGTTGACCGCCTTGTCATAGATGGCTGCAACTTCGTGAGCTACTCCACGCATAGAAAGAGCGTCCGCACGGTTGGGTGTGATAGACAGTTCGATGATTTCATCATCCAAGTCTAGATATGAGAAGACTTCCTCACCTGGAACGGCATTTTCTGGCAAGATTTGGATGCCATCTGCGAATTCCTTTGGCACAACTGAGTCAGAAATTCCCAATTCACCAAGTGAACAGATCATCCCAAGTGACTCAAGACCACGGATTTTTCCTTTTTTGATTTTGTAGTTGTCAGCGATGCGAGCTCCTGGAAGAGCCACCATAACCTTGATACCAGCACGCACATTTGGGGCACCACAGACGATTTGACGGGCTTCTTCTTCGCCAACGTTAACCTGACAAACATGGAGGTGAGTTTCTGGCACATCTTCGCAAGACAAGACCTCACCGACGACAATTTTTGAGAGACCAGCAGCAGGTGATTCGACACCTTCTACCTCGATCCCTGTAGTTGACATTTTTTCAGCCAACTCTTGTGATGGCACATCAATGTCCACCAATTCTTTTAACCATTTATAAGATACAAGCATAATTCTGATTGTAAGGCCCTACCAAGTAAGACCTTTTCAATTCCTTTCTTTTTCTTCGAGTCAGTCCTTACGAGTACTCTCAAGAGTATCTAACTAGGACTGTGTTTCAGGTTTCAATCTTATTTAAACTGTTCTGAGAAGCGGACATCTCCTTGGTAGAATCCACGGATATCGTTGATTCCGTAACGGAGCATAGCTACACGCTCTTGTCCAAGACCAAAGGCAAATCCAGAGTAAACAGTCGCATCGATACCACTCATTTCAAGGACACGTGGGTGAACCATACCGGCACCCATAATTTCGATCCAACCTGTTTTCTTACATACGTTACAGCCTTCTCCACCACACTTGAAGCAAGAAACATCCACCTCAACAGATGGCTCTGTGAATGGGAAGTAAGATGGGCGCAGACGGATCTGACGCTCTTCACCAAACATTTTTTGAACAATCAATTGAAGCGTTCCTTGAAGGTCAGCCATAGAGATATTTTTCCCAACAACCAATCCTTCGATTTGGTGGAACTGGTGACTATGAGTCGCATCGTCTGTATCACGACGGAAGACACGCCCTGGTGAGATCATCTTCAAAGGCCCTTTAGAAATCATGGGCATCCATAGCACGCGCCTGCACTGGAGACGTGTGAGTACGGAGCAAGATTTCTTCTGTGATATAAAAAGTGTCCTGCATATCTCGGGCTGGATGATCTTTCGGAAGGTTCATACGTTCAAAGTTATAGTAGTCTTGCTCCACTTCAAAACCATCCACGACTTGGTAACCCATACCAATGAAAATATCTTCGATTTCTTCACTGGTTTGTGTCAAAACGTGGCGGTGACCCGTCGCAACAGGGCGACCTGGAAGTGTCACATCGATACTCTCGCTAGCCAGTTGAGCTGCGACTTTCTTTTCTTCCAATAGTTTAGCTGTTTCTTCAAAGGCTGCTGTCAAGACATCACGAGCTTCATTGACGTGTTTCCCGATAATCGGACGCATCTCAGCAGAGACATCTTTCATCCCTTTGAGGATTTCAGTAAGTGAACCCTTTTTCCCAAGGACAGAAACACGCAAATCTTGCATCTCTTTTTTATTTTCAGCAGTAATCTGCTTCAAGCTAGCCAGCGTTTCTTCACGAAGCGCTTTTAATTGTTCTTCAATAGTTGACATAATTCCTCCATCAGTCTCTCGTAGATAAAAAGAAAACCACATGCCAAAAACTCCACTCGGAGCGTTGACACGCGGTACCATCCGTTTTTATCTGACAAGTCAGACCTTCATTTCTAAATCCATGCACAAGTGAATTCACCCAGCTTTCATATGGAGAGCTTGCAGTCACGGCTCTCCTCCCTGATATACTTCCCTTGAGTTACTAGTCTTGCAGATTTCTATTCAATTACTACTTAGTTTATCAGATTTTTACCATTCTTGCAAGACCTATCTCACTTCTGCTTGCCTTTAAATCGCCATTGGAAGCGGAGCTTATCATAGAAGGGAAACTCGATAAACAAGACTCCCAAGCCCACACAGAGACTGGCAAGAACATCTGATGGGTAATGAACTCCCAGATAGACCCTTGATACCAGCACACTGACTAGGTAGAGAGCAAGGACGATTTGCACGATTTTTCTCCAGACTGGATTTTTAATCCGTTGACTGAGAATGACAATCAGAGATCCGATCATCAAGGTTACAGCCAGAGAATGGCCACTTGGGAAGGAAAATCCCTTCTCCTCAACCAAGTGTAAAATAGCTGGTCGTGGGCGCTGGTAGATATTTTTAAAGGTCACGATTAAAAGACCAGTCAAAGCCAAATTTCCCAGCATAAGCAGGCTTTCTATCTTCCACCGCTTACGATAAAAGACAAAGGCTGTAATGACCACCCAAGTGATAATCACTGGGATATCAATCAAGCGTGTGATAGCTCGGAAAAGAATCGTCAAGTAACCTGGTAAGTCTCCTCGAACGGCAGTCTGAATCGGTTGGTCAAAACCGACCAGCGTTTCAGGGTAAAATTTGACCATGTAGCCAAGAATAACGAAAAGTAAAAGGGCAAAACTGCCCTTCATTAAAAATGTTTGTTTATCTCTCATAATGTTTTAAGGTTGGTTTCAAGAGAACGTACAACAACCAGAATGAAACGGCAAAGATGACACCCTCAATCAAGTTGAAAGGCAATACCATGGTCATTAGGTAGTTGGAAAGTCCCAAAATTTTTCCAATATCAAAGTTAGCAAACTTAGCGTACAAAGGAACAGCATAAACATAGTTGAGAACCAACATTGCCACGGTCAAGCCGATAGTTCCAGCTAGAGATCCTAGTAGGAAACGAAGGGGTGTCCGTTCCTTTTTCCAAATCAAAGCAAATACGATGACAAAAACTCCCAAAGCCACGATATTCATCGGCAAACCAATGTAAGTATTCACTCCCTGACTGTTAAGAAGTAATTTCAAGAGTGAGCGAAGCAAGAGAACTCCTAGAGCAGCAGGCAAATCCATGACCACCAGACCCACAAGGACTGGCAAGATACTAAATTCGATCTTGAGGAAGGACGCCGCTGGTAAAAGCGGAAAGTCAAAGTACATCAGCACAAATGAGATGGCTGATAGAATTGCAATGGTCGAAAGTCGACGTGTGTTTGTCATAACAGGTTCCTCCAATTTTCTATAAAATCAGAAGAAGTTGGAAAGGATTCCTCTATCTATTCTCACTTTTTATATCCCAAAAGTTCCCTCTCACTCTATTAAAGCAAGCGGTTACAATCTGGCTATAAATCTATCAGAACAGACAAAGCCATTCTTTCGTCTTCTCCCATCCAGACTATACTGTCGGTTGTGGAATCTCACCACATCAGCTTGCGCTCGCGGACTTATTTGGCTAAAATAGCTAGTCAAATTTACCGCCGGTCGGGAATCACACCCTGCCCTGAAGACTCTTTTATCATAACAAAAAACGCTTGCAAGCGCAAGCATTTTGTTCATTTTCATTTTTTATTTCAATTTATCCACTTCATAGGTATGAACGAGTTCAAGACCTGCAAAGTTCTGCTGGCGAAGAGCTTCGTAGACAATCATGCAGACAGTATTAGACACATTAAGACTGCGGACATGTTCATCATTCATGGGAATACGGAGAGCCTTTTCAGGATGTTCTCGCATAAAGTCCTCAGGCAAGCCCTTGTCTTCGCGTCCAAAGAGAAAATAATGGTTCTCGTCAGTCGATAAATCTGCCTCAGAATACACTTTCTCAGCAAATTTTGAGATCAGATAGAGTTTTCCCTTCATCTGAGACATAAAATCTTCCAAACTCTCGTAAAAATAAATCTCTAGCTTATCCCAATAATCCAATCCCGCACGCTTCATCTTGCGGTCGTCAATAGGAAATCCCATGGGCTTGATGATGTGGAGGGGAGAATTAGTCGCAGCGCAAGTACGCGCGATATTGCCTGTATTTTGTGGAATTTGGGGTTCAAATAATACAATGTGATTTGTCATGACTTGCTTCCTTTCACCATTGCAAAAAAATAGCCACACTGCCCGGAGTCAAGCTCAGCAAACAGCGTGGTTAAGGCATCGTTAACTTACCTCACAACAGGTTTGAAGTAAATCAGCGAAACTACTTTCTTAGTATAACACTTTCAGAATCATTGTCAATAGAAACGACTTGATTTTTTCAATTTTTTCAAGCTATTTCCAAGGGTTGTAAAATCGTCCCTGATTCTGCAAGATAAGTAGTAAACTAGCTACTAAAAATAAGGTTGCCAAAAGCAAAGTAAGATAATCTCCTTTTTTCAAGGCCTGGTAACTATACCAAGTCCGCTTTTTATCTTTTCCAAAACGGCGAAGCTCCATAGCGGTCGCGATAGTATCAATGCGTTCTAGAGAGCTAAAAATCAAAGGAGTAATAATGCGCAGATTGCCTTTGATTCGTTGCATGAGAGAAGCTTTCTTGGATAATTCCATCCCACGCGCTTCCTGTGACATCTTGATGGTAAAGAATTCTTCCTGCAAATCTGGAATATAGCGCAAGGTCAGGCTAACTGAATATGCAATCTTGTAAGGCACACCAATTTGATTTAAACTGGAAGCAAACTGACTAGGATGAGTTGTCATCAAAAAGATAATAGCCAGAGGAATGGTGCAAAGGTACTTAATGGCCAGATTTAGCAGGTAAAGAGCTCTTGACTGGTCAGAGTGTAGGCTCCGATTCCCTGCCAAATCACACTTCTCTCTCCGTAAAGTCCAACCCCATATTCAGGAGAAAAGAGATAGACCATCAAGATGTTTAAAACGGCAAATACCGTCGCAAAAACGGCTACAAAGGAAACATCTTTAAAGCGAATTTCTGACAAATAGAGGAGAAAGACCGAAAAAATAGCAATCAGAACAAGCAGTCTGGTATCATAGCTAATCATGGCAGCCAATGACACGAGAATGAAAAAGAGAAGTTTCCCAGCTCCTGACAAGCGATGAATCACAGTATCTCTATGCTGGTAACCAATTAATTTTGCTTGCATCCTTCTCTCCTTTCTTTGTAAAATGCCGTCAAAGCAAGTGGATCCACGTCGAGTTTCTTAGCCAAGTTGAAGATAGAAGTTTCTTTTAGATTGGCTTTTACTAATAACTCAGGATTGCTCAACAGACTAGCTGGATCAGTATCAGCAATCAATTCCCCGTCCACCATAACAAGAGCCCGATCTGAATAATCCAGCATCAATTGCATATCATGAGTAATCATGACAATCGTATGCCCTTTTTGATGCAGCTCTTCGAGAAATTCCATAATCTCAGTATAGTTCTTCTGGTCTTGACCAGCTGTCGGTTCATCTAGGAGGATAATTTCAGCTCCTAAAACCAAAATCGAAGCAATGGTGACACGTTTTTTCTGTCCAAATGATAGGGCAGAAATGGGCCAATTACGAAATTCATAAAGTCCACAGATTTTCAAGGTTTCATAGACTCTCGTTTCAATTTCCTGCTCGTCCACACCTCGCAAACGTAGTCCCAGAGCCACCTCATCAAAAATCATATTGGTTGAAATCATTTGATTGGGATTTTGCAGCACATAGCCTACTCGTTCTGCCCGCTCTGCAACAGAATCTCCTTTGATATCCTGTCCTTCCCAAAGATAGCGGCCCTCCGTCTGAATAAAGCTACTTAAGGCCTTGGCTAGAGTTGATTTCCCAGCTCCATTTTTTCCAACAATGGCAATATTTTCGCCCTTTTTAATATCCAGATAAATGGATTTTAAAATCAGTCTATCATCATAAGAAAAAGACACATCCTCTAATCTAAAGAGTGACTGCAATTCTTGGGTTTCTTCTGCCAGCTCCGTCTGTAACTGAATCTGGCCTTTTGAGATAGACAAGTTATCCAGATTTGCTAATTGTTCTTCCTTGACTAAATCCACACCCAATTGACGGAGAGTAGTTAGATAAAGGGGTTCTCGAATTCCATTTTGAGTCAACAGATCAGTCGCCAGTAGCTGGTTAGGGCTCCCATTAAAGAGGATGCGACCATCATTTATCAAGACAATTCGATCCACAGGGCGATGCAGAACATCCTCCAAACGGTGCTCAATAATAAGGGTCGTCGTCCCCCTCCTCCTTATGAATCTGGTCAATCAATTCGATAATATCCTGACCTGACTTGGGATCTAGATTGGCGAGTGGCTCATCAAACAAAAGGATCGGACTCTCATCAATCAAGACACCAGCTAGACTAACTCGCTGCTTTTGTCCACCAGACAAATCCTGAGGACGATGATTCAGCAAAGAAAGAAGGTCCAGCTTTTCAGCCCATTTATGAACACGACTTTTCATCTCTTCTAAAGCTGTCACATCATTTTCCAGAGCAAAAGCCAAATCCTCTGCTACGGATAAACCGATAAACTGCCCATCTGTATCCTGCAAAACTGTGCTGACCAGATGAGATTTATCATAGATGCTCATATCAAAGGCTACTTGCCCCTTGATCAAAAATTCTCCAGACTTCTGCCCCTTGTAAATATTGGGAATAATCCCATTCAAACACTGACCCAAGGTAGACTTACCTGACCCAGATGGACCAACAATTAAGACTTTCTCTCCCTTGTAAATGGTCAAATTCACCCCTTGCAAGGTCGGTTCTTGTTGCGTTTCATACTGGAAAGAGAAATCCTTCCACTCAATTATAGCTTCTTTCATCTTACTCTCTTCATTCGCTTCTTAGACTTCTATTTTATCATAAATCGAACTCTTCTTGCAGTCTCTTCTCTTAAAATCTTAGCGCCAAAAAGATTCCCAGCCTAGCTAGCTTGCTTGACTAGTCTATAAGTAGTGAAAAAGACCGGTTGCCCAGCCTTTTCCCTTATGTTAATCCTTTTTCAAACTTCCTGAACGAGTCTGCGTACGTGAATAAGCTATCAAAAGAAGAGTTCCTGCAATAGCAATAGTCACAGCGTTAGCAATTCCCGCAACAATCCCTTGGGCAAATACTTTTTCTGCCGCTTCTTGATAAATCACAACATCTCCAAGTGGTGCCAAGACTCCCCAAACAAGAGCATTTGCAACAATCTGAATGAGGTTAAAGAAGACAATATCTTTCAACCCAAAAATACCCTGTGTTACTCGAATGTATTTTCTAAAGAGACCTACAGCTAGACCAAAGAGACCGCTAGCAATAATCCAAGTCCACCAAAGACCGTAGCCAGCAAGAGAGTCCTTCACTGCATGCCCAATTAAACCAACAAGTAATCCCACTAGAGGGCCAAAAATGATAGACAAGAGGCTCTGTACCGCATACTGAAGCTGGATGCTTGTATTTGGAACAGGCGTCGGAATGCTGATCATCCCGATGACAACAAAGAGCGCAGCTCCAACACCGATAGCAACAACTTGTTTAATTGATTGATTTTTCATCTATATTCTCCTATTTTATGATTCTATTTTCTTTATTTCAATGGTCCAAGATGAACCGACACCTACATTATAAGCCTTGGCAAAAGAACCTTGGTTAATAGCCAGACCTAAACGATAGAGAGAATTAATGTAAAGGATTGGTTGCCCAATTCTCACATCCGCAAATGATTTGCCATAAACAACCTGATTTTGATAGACCAGCATATCTGCATGATAGATAGTCACTTCAAAACGATCACCGAATTCTGGTTCCAGCTTGTAAAATTCTCCTCGCGTGATAGAGGTCCAAAGCGAACCGAACGCACATCCAGAATGTCGATTGCTCCCTTCACCAGATGATCCTCAATGATTGTCTCTACGACTGGAAGCTCTACAATCTGGTCCACACTGAGTTCTGGCCCCACTTCCTCAAAAGTAATGTGACCACTGGCTAGTTTAGCACCAGTATAGGCATAAACATCACGACCGTGGAAGGTATAAGAATGCTCTGTATTTTGACGTCTATTGGCTACTTCAGAAATCTCACGAATAGCTACAATGCCAACGTGTTTTTTGATAAAAGAAAGCGTCCCATTGTCTGGCGTGACAATGTATTGATTTTTTGCAGTCTTGGCAACCACGCTCTTACGTTTCGAACCGACACCTGGATCGACAACCGATACAAAAGTCGTTCCCTCAGGCCAGTAATCCACCGTCTGAAAGAGACGATAGCTCCCCTCAAAAATATTATAAGGCGTGATATCGTGCGTCAAGTGATGGATTTTTAAGGTTGGGGACTCTTCTAAAGCCACTCCAATCATAGCCGATACCGCACCATCAACCAGACCAAAGTCTGATTGTAATACCAGTAAATTATTATTCATTTTGTCTCCTTGTATACCCTTTATCATACCATATTTCAGAGAAAGGTGCTAATAGCTATTTTAAATGATTGGGATATAGTTTTACCTTATAACAAAATTCCATTAAAAGCTCTGGTTATTAGCTAGTAGGTGCATTTTTTCTTGAAAAAGGGTATGATAGTTACATCATGAAAAAGTAGGTTTTATTATGAAAATTATCCTTGTCGGAGGGGGAAAAGTTGGTTTTGCCCTCTGTCGCTCCTTGGTTGCAGAAAAGCATGATGTTTTGCTGATTGAGCAAGACGAAGCTGTTCTCAATCATATTGTTAATCGCTTTGATATCATGGGTATCCTTGGTAACGGGGCCGATTTCACCATCCTTGAGCAAGCCAGTGTTCAGGATTGTGATATCTTTATCGCCTTGACTGAATACGATGAAGTGAACATGATTGCAGCAGTTCTAGCCAAAAAAATGGGAGCTAAAGAAACCATCGTTCGGGTGCGCAATCCTGAATATTCTAACTCTTATTTCAAAGAAAAGAATATTCTCGGTTTTTCTCTTATCGTTAACCCTGAACTCTTAGCTGCCCGCGCTATCGCCAATATCATTGACTTCCCCAACGCCCTATCTGTCGAACGCTTTGCTGGTGGACGCGTTAGCCTGATGGAATTTGTCGTCAAATCAACTAGCAGTCTTTGCCAAATGCCCATTTCTGATTTTCGGAAAAAATTTGGCAATGTCATTGTCTGCGCTATAGAAAGGGATCATCAAATTATCATCCCAAGTGGTGATATGACCATACAGGATAAAGATAGAATCTTTGTCACTGGTAACCGTGTTGATATGATGCTCTTCCATAATTATTTCAAATCTCGTGCTGTGAAGAGCCTTCTCATCGTTGGAGCAGGTAGAATTGCCTATTATCTACTAGGTATCCTCAAAGACAGTCGTATTGATACAAAAGTCATCGAGATTAATCCTGAAAGGGCACGTTTCTTTAGTGAGAAATTCCCTAATCTGTATATTGTCCAAGGAGATGGTACCGCAAAAGATATCTTACTAGAAGAAAGTGCTCAAAACTATGATGCAGTAGCAACCCTAACAGGAGTTGACGAAGAGAATATTATTACTTCTATGTTCCTGGATAGTGTCGGGGTGCAAAAAAATATTAGCAAGGTTAACAGAACTAGTCTCCTTGAAATTATTCATGCGCCTGATTTCTCAAGCATTATCACTCCGAAAATCATCGCTGTAGATACAATCATGCACTTTATTCGTGGTCGTGTTAATGCTCAGTATTCAGACCTTCAAGCCATGCACCATCTAGCCAATGGCCAAATCGAAACCCTGCAATTCCATATCAAGGAAGCCAATAAAATGACTGCCAAACCTCTTTCTCAACTAAAATTGAAAAAAGGAGTTCTTATTGCAGCCATCATTCGAAAAGGCAAAACGATTTTCCCTACTGGAGAGGATATGCTTGAAGTCGGTGACAAACTTCTAGTAACGACCTTACTGCCGAATATCACTAAGATTTATGACTTAATCGCGAGGTAAGAGATGAATAAAAGTATGATTCGTTACCTCCTTTCAAAGTTACTTCTGATTGAAGCTGTTCTTCTTTTGGTTCCTGTGGCTGTTGCTATCTATTACCATGAATCTAGCCAAGTTTTTACAGCCCTCTTTTCAACAATAGGGATTCTCGTATTGCTAGGCGGTTCAGGGAGTTTGCAAAAACCAAAAAATCAACGGATTTATGCCAAGGAGGGAATCTTGATTGTGGCCCTCTGTTGGATCCTATGGTCTTTCTTTGGCGGTCTCCCCTTTGTCTTTTCTGGGCAAATTCCCAGCGTTATCGATGCCTTTTTTGAGATTAGTTCTGGCTTTACAACTACTGGAGCAACTATTCTGAACGATGTTTCGGTCCTCAGCCGTTCCCTCCTCTTCTGGCGAAGTTTTACCCACTTGATCGGAGGAATGGGAGTGCTTGTTTTTGCACTTGCTATTATGGACAATGCCAAGAATAGCCACCTAGAAGTGATGAAGGCTGAGGTTCCTGGCCCTGTTTTTGGTAAGGTTGTATCCAAACTAAAAAATACTGCCCAGATTCTCTATCTCCTTTATCTAGCTCTCTTCTCCCTCTTTGTCATTATCTATTATCTAGCTGGCATGCCCCTATTTGATAGTTTTGTCATCGCTATGGGGACAGCAGGTACAGGAGGTTTTACCGTCTATAACGATGGAATTGCTCACTATGGCAGCTCACTAATTACCTATCTGGTTAGTATCGGAGTTCTGGTTTTTGGGGTAAATTTCAACCTCTACTACTACCTCATGCTCCGTCGCGTCAAAGCCTTCTTAGGAGATGAAGAACTTCGGGCTTACTTGGTCATCGTACTGGTTTCTACAGGCTTGATTAGTCTTAATACCCTCTATCTCTATCCAGGATTTTCTAAGAGCTTTGAAATGGCCTTCTTCCAGGTTTCCAATATCATTACGACGACTGGTTTTGGTTACGGAGATATTACCAACTGGCCCCTCTTCTCCCAGTTTATCCTCCTCTTCCTTATGGGAATCGGTGGCTCTGCTGGTTCAACCGCAGGTGGACTCAAGGTTATTCGAGGCCTCATCCTTTCAAAAATTGCCAAAAACCAGATTTTGTCAATCCTATCCCCCCACCGTGTTTTGACCCTCCATGTTAATAAAACAGTGATTGATAAGGATACCCAGCATAAGATTCTCAAGTACTTTGTCATCTATGCTATGATTTTGCTAGCACTTATCTTTATTGTCAGCCTAGATAGCAATGATTTTCTAGTTGTGACCAGCGCTGTCTTCAGCTGTTTCAATAATATCGGGCCTATTCTAGGAACAACTTCTAGCTTCTCAATCTTTAGTCCTATCTCAAAAATTCTCCTCTCCTTTGCAATGATTGCAGGACGTTTGGAGATTTATCCAATCCTACTTCTCTTTATGAAGAGGACTTGGTCTAAGAGATAAAATACAACCACACATTGTAAACTTACAAAGTGTGGTATTTTTATACTCTTCGAAAATCTCTTCAAACCACGTCAGCTCTATCTGCAACCTCAAAACAGTGTTTTTTGAGCAACCTGCGGCTAGCTTCCTAGTTTGCTCTTTGATTTTTATTGAGTATCAAATACCTCCCGCAACTCAACAAGTATCTTTGAATCCCGGTCAGATATTTCAGTGCCTGACTTAAGGAATTTAATAATCCAAAAAACAACCCTCAGTCGACTGACCGAGGGTTACTTATTTCATTATTAAAGAACTTGATTAGCTCAATGCATCCAAGGCATCATCCATTGAAAGAACTTCGTGGAAGACACGTTGTGTCAATTCAGTTTTTTGTTCTGGAGTGAGGTATTTAGTGTTTACACAGTATCCAGAGATACGTACGATAACGTCTTCACCAGACATGATCTTTCGTAAACATCGTTCAAGTCCATAACGTTCAAGTTAACGTGTTGTCCACCGTTTTCGAAGTAACCATCAAGGATTGTTACTAAGTTATCAACTTGTTCGTCACGAGTCTTACCAAGAGCACGAGGTGAAACTTGAGTTGTCAATGAGATACCGTCAGCTGCATAACTAAAGTCAAGGCTAGAAAGTGAGTTCAAGTTTTGCAACCATCCACCTTTAGCTTTGTTAGATGGGTTAGCACCTGGTGAGAAGAATTCAAGTTTAGACAAGTTCACAGAACCATCTTCGTTGAGGTATACACCTTTGTGAACTGGTGAGTTACCAGTTTGTTTAGAGTAAGCAACGTTAGATGTGATAGTCAAAAGTGAAACTGTAGCTTCTGCGTTTTTGTAAAGTTTGTGGCTACGTAGACGAGTTGTGTAAGCTTCGATCAACCATTCTGCCAATTCGTTTGAACGTGGGTCGTCTTCACCCCAACGTGGGTATTCACCGATTGTTTCATAATCGTAGATGTAGCCATTTTCATCACGGATTGGTTTAACTGTAGCGTATTTGATAGCTGACAATGTATCAACAGTGTTAGCAAATCCACAGATACCGAATCCCATGTTCGCACGTTGTTTAGTTGGCAAGAAGGCCATTTGAACAGCTTCGTAGTTGTACTTATCAGTCATGTAGTGGATGATGTTCAAAGCATCTACGTAAGTGTCAGTCAACCAGTCAAGAGATTTTTCAAAGTTTTCTTTAACTGATTCAAATTCAAGAACTTCGTCACGGATTGGTTCGATGTCAAATACTTTGTAGTCTTTGTGTACATCGTCGTAACCACCGTTCAAACCAGTAAGAAGGGCTTTCAATACGTTTACACGCGCACCGAAGTACTGGATGTTGTGGCGTTGTTCTTCATTTTCTGGGTCAAGTGGAGACACACAGCATGAGATACAGCTCATTTCACCATATCCGTCTTTAGCCATTGTTGTTACACCTTCATATTGGATTGAAGAGTGTTTGTGGCTCATGTGCATACAGTAGCGACGGAAGTTGTATGGCAATTTGTCAGTCCAAAGAACTGTCAAGTTTGGTTCTGGAGAGTTACCGATATTGTCAAGAGTGTTCAAGAAACGGTAGTCCATCTTAGTAACACGGTGACGACCATCGTTACCCATACCAGCCATAGAAGTTGTGATGAATGTTGGATCACCTGAGTACAATTGGTCATAAGCTTTAGTACGAGCAAATTTAACTGTACGAAGTTTCATAACGAAATCATCAACGAATTCTTGGATTTCTGATTCAGTAAATGTACCACGAGCAAGGTCACGTTCTGCAAAGATGTCCAATACGATTGGTACACGTCCTAGAGATGTAGCAGCACCGTTGATCACACGGCAAACAGACATGAAGGCGATGTTAACCCATTGGATAGCTTCTTTAACGTTCATCGCTGGTTTGCGAACGTCAACTCCGTATAGGTCACCCAAGCGAACAACTTGTTGCAATGCTTGGTATTGAAGGTTGATTTCTTCACGAAGACGGATTGTTTCTTCATCGATTTCTTCGATTGCATTCCAGTCGTTTACTTTTTCTTGCATCAAGTAGTCTGCACCGTAAAGAGCAAGACGTGCGTAAACACCGATGATACGTCCGCGTGAGTATGCATCTGGAAGACCAGTTACAGTGTGAGCGTGACGAGCGCGACGGATGTTTGAAGTGTAAGCACGGAAGATACCGTCGTTAACTGTTGTTACGTACTTAGTGAAGATTTCGTGAACAGCTGGGTCTGGTTCGTATCCATTTTCTTTCAAAGTAGTTTCAGCCATACGGATACCACCTTTTGGCATGAAGTTCAATTTGAAGAGTTCATCGTTTTGGATACCGAAGATAACTTCGTTTTCTTTATCGATAAATCCTGCTGGGATATCAGCGATAGATGTTGGACGAGTGTCCATTGGGAAACGAGTTTCTTCGTAGTGAGCCTTAGTTTCTTCTACAATTTTTTTGATGTGAAGTGAACGTTCTGTTGGTCCTGCAAGGAAGCTTTCATCTCCATCGTAAGGTGTGTAGTTAGCTTGTACGAAGCGTGATACACTTGCTTTTTCTTTCCAATCTACGCCTTTGAAGCCTTCCCAAGCTTTGTCAAAAATATCTTGTGCTTCAACAACTGTCTTAACAACCATGTTAATGTCCTCTTTTTTCTTTCTAGTAACAACTATCTGTTACATTCATGAGACAAGTATACCACACAGTAATCGTTTTCAACAAGTGGAAAACCCCTATTTTTACACTTTCTTTTCTAAAACAGTCTATATTTCATTCCAAACTGTATTATATTTTTGAAAAAACAAAGTCCTTTTTTCTTTTTTTCAGAAAAAAGGGTATAATATAAGAAAATAAGCAGTAAAAAGAGGCTAGGCATGTTGATTTTTCCCTTGTTAAATGATTTGTCAAGAAAAATCATCCATATTGACATGGATGCCTTTTTGCTGCGGTAGAAATCAGAGACAATCCTAAACTCAGAGGAAAACCTGTCATTATCGGCAGCGACCCTCGGCAAACAGGTGGGCGGGGAGTCGTTTCTACCTGTAGCTATGAGGCACGAGCTTTTGGTGTCCATTCTGCTATGAGTTCTAAAGAAGCCTACGAACGTTGTCCTCAGGCCGTCTTTATCTCAGGAAATTATGAAAAATATAAAGCTGTGGGACTCCAGATTCGAGCTATCTTTAAGCGTTATACAGATTTGATTGAACCTATGAGCATTGACGAAGCCTATTTGGATGTAACAGAAAATAAACTCGGGATTAAGTCAGCAGTCAAAATCGCTCGCCTCATTCAAGAGGATATCTGGCAAGAACTTCATCTAACTGCTTCTGCCGGTGTTTCCTACAACAAATTCTTAGCTAAAATGGCGAGCGATTATCAAAAACCACATGGTCTGACAGTGATTCTACCTGACCAAGCTGAGGATTTTCTCAAACAAATGGATATTTCCAAGTTTCACGGAGTAGGAAAAAAGACGGTGGAAAGACTTCATCAAATGGATGTTTTTACTGGCGCTGATTTGCTTGAAGTGCCTGAAGTGACCCTAATAGACCGCTTTGGCAGACTGGGCTATGACCTTTATCGAAAGGCTCGTGGTATCCACAATTCCCCCGTCAAATCCAACCGCATCCGTAAATCAATCGGGAAAGAGAAAACCTATGGAAAGATTCTCCGTGCCGAGGAAGATATCAAAAAAGAGCTAACTCTCCTATCAGAAAAAGTCGCTCTCAATCTCAGTCAACAAGAAAAAGCTGGAAAAATTGTCATTTTGAAAATCCGCTACGAGGACTTTTCAACTCTTACTAAACGAATAAGTCTGACTCAAAAAACACAGGATGCTAGTCAGATAAGCCAAATAGCCCTGCAACTCTATGAAGAATTAAGCGAGAAAGAAAGAGGTGTCCGCCTGTTGGGAATTACCGTGACTGGATTTTAATACTCTTCGAAAATATCTTCAAACCACGTCAGCGTCGCCTTACCGTAGGTATATGTTACTGACTCTGTCAGTCTTATTTACAACCTCAAAGCAGTGCTTTGAGCAGCCTGTGGCTAGCTTCCTAGTTTGCTTTTTGATTTTCATGGAGTATAAAACCTTGAAGAGTTGACCCTTCAAGGTTTTTCTTATACAAATAAACGAACAAAGCTGTAAAGTAGCAAGACACCACCAAGCACGATACGGTATTTACCAAAAAGAGTAAAGTCGTGTTTTTTCACATAACTTGTCAAGAAACGAATAGCGACCATGCTGACTGCAAAGGCGACTCCCATCGCAACCAAGAGCAAGAACAATTGCCCAAAGCTCAAGAGTTGTCCTGCTTTCACAAATTTGAAAATCTTTAAGGCACTAGCTCCAAACATAACAGGAATTCCAAGATAGAAGGTAAATTCTGTCACAACAGAACGACTGGTTCCATTTAACAAACCACCGACAATCGTTGCACCTGAACGGCTAGTCCCTGGTAAAAGGGCAAGAACTTGGAAGAGTCCGATATAGAAAGCTGTCGTATAAGGAAGCTTGTCCAACTCTGTCACACTTGGCTCGATAGCACGCGCTTTATTGCGCTTTCCAAATAGATAAAGGCAATCCCATAGATAATCAACATGAGAGCAACAGAAACCATGTTATGGAAGTGGGTATCAAACCAATCATCAAACTTAAAGACGGCAAGCAAAGGCAAAGTTGCAACTCAAGACCTTCAACCATAGTCTCCAAGTCTTACGAACTTCCTGCTTGTCCTTAGTCGGTTTGAAAGGATTGAGCTTGTTAAAGTAGATGACCATAACCGCTAAAATCGCACCAAGCTGAATCACGACATTAAACATGGACATAAAGGCTTCGTTTTGATTTTGGTATTGGATAAACTCCTCTGCTAAAATCAAGTGACCTGTACTGAAATCGGCAACCATTCCGTAATTCCTTCAACAATCCCGAAGAAGATAGATTTTAAAATTTCAATAAGATACATAGATTACTCCTTTTTTCTATCTTCCATTATAGCATATTTTTTCAGCCTGTGATAGCTCTCTTTAAAAGGCACCGATACTGCCACCGCCTCCGCCTCCAGAGAAAGCCACCGCCAGAACTTCCACTTCCAGAAGATACGGAGTAGGTACTTGCTGTATTTGCGACACTAGCATAATGGCTCATTTGCGCTGTTGAATGATAAAACATACTATGCCAGCCATAAGCTACATAGAGATTGATATCTGGATTTTCCACTTGAATCTGATGAACCTTTCATCAAATGACTAACCTTGTCCGCATAGCCAAATAAGGTCGCATAGACCAAGAGGCGATTCCAGACCACAATACTTTCCAGCTCAGCCTGCTCCAATCGTGCAATCTCCCGCAACATATTTTCAAAACTGGTCCAGAGATAGTAGACTTCTGCCCCTGCTTCATTTAGGACACCATCACGATTATCTAGTCGAAGCTTCCAATAATAGAAAACAGCCAAAACCAAACCTAGAAAACCAAGTATTGGCAAGGGGATGTAAAGATAGCCATAAACATCCAAACTGTACAAGAACAAACCAAATCCGATAAATAGAGGTAGGATAGTAGAGAGTCCCATACCCACTTGCAAGGCCTTTTCCCCACCAGTTAAAGGACGATAGTAATCCGGAAGCCCCCAGAAGGTAACCCGATTTTTCACTCCTTCTTGCATCTGGTTCAATACTTCTTCAAAAGAAGATTTGAGCTGACGCCCCTTTGCTTGAATCCGTTTTTCATCAGAGACTTTTGCTCTACGATAAAGACTATCAGATACCTTGTAATCCGCAAACAAATTGGAAAGAGTTTCTTCTTTTTTGCCTGAAAAAGCCAGATTTAGACAGTCTATCTCAAAACTTGACAAACCATCTTCTTTTACCAACCTCAATCCAACTGCATCTCCTTCTGAAATGATAGAGACATTCCCACGGTCTATCACATCTAGCAAGGTAGCTTGAATAAGTTGATCAAAGGTGAATTTTCCAGCTCCCTTGACCAAGGGACTCACTTCCTCCAAGGAGGTCGAGTAGACTGCTTCTGATAAAACCATAGGCTCTAATTCCATTGGTGGTTCATAGAGACGATGATTTTTGGCATATCTGACCGAAGGAGTGGTCTTTCTTCTATAAATAAAATAGAAGCAAATACTCAGTAACAAGGAGATGGATAGTATCGAAGGGAAGACCCAAGTAAGGAGTTGTTTACTCTGATTCTTTTCTCTAACAATCGAGTCTTCTATCTTATTAAACTCTTCTAAACGATTCCCTTTCAATCCCTGATCCCTAGCATTAGCAAAATCGGTCCGAGGCCAGTAGGCATGCAATTCAACTCCACGCTTAGCTGGAAGATTGTCCAAACGAATAGTATAATCAAGGCTACTCTTTTCAATCGTTCCCTCTCTAAAAAGTTTGCCTGTATGGAAAAAGAGTTTTTTTCAGCCCCCTTGTCTCCCCTTACATGAAATTCAAACTTTCCAATAGCCCCTGAACTATCTGTTAAAGGTTGCCAATTTAATTCAGCAATGTCATCATATAGAAAAAGCAAATTTTTTAAAGTTCCATGTGAGGTCAACTTTCAACTATGTCGCCTTCCTGACCTGGATTATAAACTTTAACAGTATAACCATCTGCTCCTTCTGTCACTTCGCTCGTAACATCTGTCAGTTCAGCACCATTTTTTTCGCGGCCTGAACCTTTGGATGAGGATCAATGTCAAATCCACTAGGCATCTTGCCAGCACGTCCAAGTCCCACGATTTGGCCCTTAAAGTCCTCCTCAAACTGATAAACTATCTTTTGTCTAAATTCTGCTGTATTGTCTGCATGAATATACAAATCCCCTTGATAAGAGTTTATCTTGAAATCAATGGCAAAAAAACAGAGAATGGCAGAAAGGCAAAACAAGCCTAACACTAGTAAGAAAAAAAGTTTTTTTCATCAACTAAGCCCCTTTTTATCTTTTGCTATCATTATATCATTTTTTTTCTCAAGTAAGGGCTTACCTATATTGAAAAAAATAGAGTTTTTTTCGATAAAATAGGAGACAGTTATTTTTTTAATAGATTAGAAATAGGAGAAATCATGAGAAAAAAATATACTTATCTATTTTCACAAGTCTCTTACTGATGCTGGGACTTGTCAATGTTGCTCAAGCCGATGAATATTTACGCATCGGTATGGAAGCAGCATATGCCCCCTTTAACTGGACCCAGGACGATGATAGCAATGGAGCTGTCAAAATCGATGGGACCAACCAGTATGCTAATGGATACGATGTTCAAATCGCCAAGAAAATCGCTAAGGACTTAGGTAAAGAACCTTTGGTTGTTAAAACCAAGTGGGAAGGTCTAGTCCCTGCCCTTACTTCTGGTAAGATTGACATGATTATCGCAGGTATGAGTCCAACTGCCGAACGCAAACAAGAAATTGCCTTTTCGAGCAGTTACTACACTAGCGAACCAGTTTTGCTTGTCAAAAAAGATTCTACTTATGCAAACGCAAAATCTTTGGATGACTTTAACGGTGCAAAAATCACTTCTCAACAAGGTGTCTACCTTTATGACTTGATTGGTCAAATCCCAGGCGCTAAAAAAGAAACTGCCATGGGAGACTTCGCTCAAATGCGCCAAGCACTTGAAGCTGGTGTTATCGATGCTTATGTTTCTGAACGACCAGAAGCTCTGACTGCTGAAGCTGCTAACTCTAAGTTTAAGATGGTCCAAGTAGAACCAGGTTTCAAAACTGGGGAAGAAGATACGGCTATCGCCATTGGACTTCGTAAAGATGACAACCGTATTAGCCAAATCAATGCCAGCATTGAAACCATTTCAAAAGACGATCAAGTTGCCTTGATGGATCGTATGATCAAGGAACAACCTGCCGAAGCTACAACAACTGAAGAGACTAGCAGTAGTTTCTTTAGCCAAGTCGCTAAAATTCTTTCTGAAAACTGGCAACAACTCTTGCGTGGTGCTGGTATCACTCTTTTAATCTCTATCGTCGGAACCATCATAGGTCTCATTATCGGTCTTGCCATTGGTGTCTTCCGTACTGCTCCTCTCTCTGAGAAATAAAGCCATTTATGGCCTACAAAAACTAGTCGGCTGGATCCTCAATGTCTACATTGAAATTTTCCGTGGTACACCAATGATCGTTCAATCGATGGTTATCTACTATGGAACTGCCCAAGCTTTCGGTATCAACCTTGACCGTACACTAGCTGCTATCTTCATCGTTTCGATCAACACCGGTGCCTACATGACTGAAATTGTTCGTGGTGGTATCCTGGCAGTTGACAAGGGACAATTTGAAGCTGCGACTGCTCTTGGTATGACTCATAACCAAACCATGCGTAAGATTGTCCTACCTCAGGTAGTCCGCAACATCCTACCAGCAACGGGTAATGAATTTGTCATCAATATCAAAGATACATCTGTATTGAACGTTATCTCGGTTGTCGAACTTTATTTCTCAGGAAATACCGTGGCAACTCAAACTTATCAATACTTCCAGACATTTACAATCATCGCCGTGATTTACTTTGTCCTCACTTTCACCGTAACACGTATCCTACGCTTCATCGAACGCCGCATGGACATGGATACCTATACTACAGGTGCTAACCAAATGCAAACGGAGGATTTGAAATAATGACCCAAGCAATCCTTGAAATTAAACACCTCAAAAAATCCTATGGACAAAACGAAGTGCTAAAAGACATTTCTCTCACTGTCCACAAGGGAGAGGTAATCTCTATCATCGGAAGCTCTGGAAGCGGGAAATCGACCTTCCTACGCTCCATTAACCTACTTGAAACACCAACTGATGGACAAATCCTTTACCATGGACAAAACGTCCTCGAAAAAGGCTATGACCTCACGCAATACCGTGAAAAGTTGGGAATGGTGTTCCAATCCTTTAATCTCTTTGAAAATCTCAACGTCCTTGAAAATACAATCGTCGCTCAGACAACTGTCCTTAAGCGTGAACGTACAGAAGCTGAAAAGATTGCCAAAGAAAACCTGGAAAAGGTCGGCATGGGAGAACGCTACTGGCAAGCCAAACCAAAGCAACTCTCAGGTGGTCAAAAACAACGTGTCGCCATTGCACGCGCCCTCTCCATGAATCCTGACGCTATTCTCTTTGATGAACCAACATCAGCTCTCGATCCAGAAATGGTTGGAGAAGTCCTTAAAATCATGCAGGAACTGGCCCAAGAAGGCTTGACTATGATTGTCGTAACCCATGAAATGGAATTCGCTCGTGATGTCTCTCACCGTGTTATCTTTATGGATAAGGGTGTTATTGCTGAAGAAGGCAAACCAGAAGACCTCTTCACCAATCCTAAAGAAGAACGTACAAAAGAATTTCTTCAACGTTATCTCAAATAAAAAGAAAAGGCTGCAGTAATTATGCAGTCTTTTTGCTGTCCTCATACTCTTCGAAAATCTCTTCAAACCACGTCAGCTCTATCTGCAACCTCAAAACAGTGTTTTGAGCAGGCTACGGCTAGCTTCCTAGTTTGCTCTTTGATTTTCATTGAGTATCAAAATGAAAAGGCAGACCCAATTCAAGAATCCGCCATTATCCAAAGATTAATCTTCAAATTTTTCATGATTTTTTTCATAGAAATCAATTAAACCTAGAGCTGTTTCAAATGAAATATTTTTTACTTTTGCACGACCCTGCGCTAGAGCAATGATAGACATTTCACGCGCATTCGTTTCCTTAGAGATACGGTAGCCTGTGATTTTCTTATCACGAACCCAGCCAACAACTGATTCTACTTTTTCAAAGTTTGACTTAGCCATGTCCTTCTCCTATTTTCTTCTTTACGATATATTATTCTATACGTTTTTTTATGTCTTTTGTCAATAAAAAAACATATATTCAATAAAAAATAAAAGATCTTTATTTTTTTCTTACTTCTTTTTTAAAAGCTGATAATATATAGGTTTTTTTACTTACTATAAACCCATTAGTAACGCACCTAAAAAATAATTGCATTATTAAACTTTCAAATTGTAAGAAATATTCATATAAACTACATACCAGTTTACTCAATAGGATAGACAGGAGTCATATTCAATAATTCTATACATTCCTTTTAAAATCTATAAAGTCTATCAAAGATCATCTTTTCCTCTGATCACTCTCTTAAACTATCTCTTTTTTCCTTTCTCTTCTCTGAGTTCCCTTTCCTGTCATTATTTAAATCTTATTTTCTTTTTTTCAACTGGTACAATGGACTTGTTTCATCAGCTTTTTGCATATTCTTATTAAACACCACTTTCATAGTCAGTCATTTAGAATATGCACTTCCTAATGTCACAAACTGTTTTCTACTATTATCATTTTACAGTATCAGATTAATTTTATCAATCAACTCATCAAAGTCTATCTCATAAACATTGATTATTTTTTTCTAATTCCTATTATATTTAGATCAAACTTTTAAAATTAGTTATATATAAAATATCGTATTCTAAAAAATAGCCTTATATATAGCAAGTAATTCTTTCTTTTATTATTATAAACGGAAATAAAAATAATAGGTGCTATAATGAGTTGTAGTAGAAATAGTAGGATAGATTTTCCCAAGTCCATAGGAATCGCCCCTTTCTTTACCCTCATTATAACACCTATACATCAGTTGTGCAAATAATATGATATTTTTTTTATTAGTCCTCAGACAAGCATATTATAGAGCGTTTCATTACCATTTAAGTTAATATAAGCTGGATCAAAACCTTCCATTCGACGAATCAATCCTGCATAATCATGCTTATCTGCCAAAGCGATCCCAATCAATACTGGGTCCTGTCCCCTTGCTAGCTCGTTTGATATACTCAAAACGTGTGATATCATCATTTGGCCCCAGGATATCATTTACAAATTCACGCAAAGCTCCTGGACGCTGTGGAAAATTGACCACAAAGTAATGCTTGATTCCATCATAAATCAAGGCACGCTCTTCCATTTCTGGCATACGGTTGATATCATTATTTCCTCCAGAAATGATACAACAAATGGTTTTCCCCTTGATATATTCAGCTAAAACCTCTAAAGAGGCGATACTAGCCGCTCCAGCAGGTTCTGCGACAATCCCTTGCTTAGAGTAGAGGTCAATCAAGGTTTCAGAAATCAATCCCTCATCGACACCTACCAAAGTTTGAACATGTTGACGAGTTGCCTCATAGGTCAATTGACCTACCTTTTGTACAGCAATCCCATCCGCAAATTTGTCAATTTCTTTGAGTTTGACAGGTCCACCAGCTTCAAAGGCAGCCTTCATGGAACGCGCTCCATTCGCCTCTACTCCGATAACCTCAATCTCTGGACTTGTTTCCTTGATATAGGTAGAAACCCCAGCAATCAGACCGCCACCACCAACAGGAACCAAGACAGCATCAAAATCAATCGATTCTTTTCGAGCTTCTTCTAAAATCTCATAAGCAACTGTCCCTTGACCAGCTTGAACATGGGCATCATCAAAAGGATCAATAAAGGTACGATTTTCAGAGACTGTAAATTCTTGAGCTGCTTTAGCTGAGGCATCAAAGGTATCTCCAACTAGTTTAATGGTTACGAAGTCCCCACCAAAAAAGCGAACTTGACCAATCTTTTTGTTGCGGAGTGGTAATTGGCATAAAAATAGTAGCAGGAATTTTCATCTCATTACAGGTATAGGCAACTCCCTGCGCATGATTTCCTGCAGAAGCACAGACTACCCCACGCTCACGCTCTTCCTTGCTGAGCTGGGAAATGGCATAATAGGCACCACGAATTTTAAAAGAGCGAACACGCTGAGCATTTTCTTTTTTCAAATAAATCTTAGCACCATACTTCTCCGATAAATAATGGTCATAATCCAGTGGGGTATTCACAACCACACCATTCAAGACCTTGTGAGCCTTGATTATATCTTTTGAACTTAACATCATTTTCTCCTAGACTATTTCATACTATCACAATCCATCCTCTTAAAAGAAAGATGAATTGATTATAAAAGCGAGTTAGTCCCCCAACTCGCCTTCACCTTAATTTCTATAAATTAGTTATAGATTTTAAATGCATCATCGTCGTTTTTACCAACGAATGGCATTGCTTTACGCAATTCTGCACCAACTTTTTCAATTTCAAGGTTAGCTGCTTGTTCACGGTAAGCAGTCAATTTTGGACGTCCAGCTTTATAGTCATTTACAAAGTCATTTGCAAATTTACCATTTTGGATGTCTGCCAAGACAGCCTTCATATTTTCTTTAACTTGTTCAGTGATTACACGTGGACCTGATACATAGTCACCGTACTCAGCAGTGTTTGAAATTGATTGACGCATTTTCTTGAATCCACCTTCGTAGATCAAGTCAACGATCAATTTCATTTCGTGAAGAACTTCAAAGTATGCCAATTCTGGAGCGTAACCTGCTTCTGTCAAGACTTCGAAACCTGCTTCGATAAGGGCAGTCAAACCACCACAAAGTACAGCTTGTTCACCAAACAAATCTTCTTCAGTTTCTTCTTTGTAAGTTGTTTCAAGAAGACCTACACGAGCTGCTCCAACACCTTTACACCAGTCCATAGCAATGTTTTTAGCATTTCCTGTTGCATCTTGGTATACTGCGTAAAGAGCTGGAACACCAAATCCTTCTTCGTAAGTACGACGTACCAAGTGTCCTGGTCCTTTAGGAGCACACATGAAGACATCTACATCTGCAGGAACTTTGATAAATTCAAAGTGAATGTTGAAACCATGGGCAAATCCAACTGCATTTCCAGCTTCCAAGTTTGGAGCGATTTCTACTTCGTACAATTCTTGTTGGATTTCGTCTGGTGCCAAAATCATGATAACGTCAGCCAATTTAGTTGCTTCTGCTACTGTGTAAGTGTCAAATCCATCTTCTTTTGCTTGTCAAAAGATTTACCTGGACGTACACCGATAATGACATCACGGCCTGAATCACGCAAGTTTTGAGCATGCGCATGTCCTTGTGAACCATAACCGATAACGGCGATTTTTTTTACCGTCAAGTGCTGCTACTTTAACATCTTTTTCGTATTCCATTTGAACTGCCATAGTTTTTCTCTCTTTTCTATTATTTATTGCCTTTTAGGCTAGTTTAACAAATTTAAGTTGGATTTTTAATCGCGGGTAAATCCAGTTGCACCTGTACGAGCGATATTGCGAATACCGTATGGTCGAATGACTCGCAACAGTGCTTCGCTCTTTTCAGCATTTCCTGTCATCTGAATGGTAATCGAGCTTGGTGCTACGTCTACCACCGTTGCACGGAAAGGTTGAATAATCGCTAGAATCTCAGCTCGTTTCTCAGCTGGTGCTGACATCTTAACCAAAATCACCTCGCGCTCCAAATGAGGCTTGTCTGTAATATCACGAATGCGAATCACATCAATCTGACGATTGAGTTGCTTGATGATTTGCTCCACTTCATCATGAGAAGCTACATCAATAATAATAGTGATACGCGATACATTCGGATCTTCTGTTGCTCCAACAGAGATGCTTTCGATATTAACCTGACGGCGAGACAGGACACCGGTAAAGCGATTGAGGACTCCTGAACGATTTTGTAGTTTTGCTGTTAACATTCTACGCATGGAACTTCACCCCCAACATCTCATGATTACTCTTACCAGCTGGTACCATTGGTAACACCTGTTCCTTACGAGAAATATCTACCTCAATTAGCATAGGAACATCCTCCGTGATGACTTCAAGGTCTTGAGCCAAGGTCTCAGGATTGTCAAACTTATAGTTTTTAATGCCATAAGCCTGTGCCATCAATTGGAAATCAGGAAGGGTATCAAAGACTGACTCTGATGTTCTACCTTCATAGAAGGATTCCTGCCACTGGCGGACCATTCCAAGTGAGTGGTTGTTCAGCATAACCACCTTGATTGGCACCTTGTAAATGTTCAAAATAGCCAATTCCTGGTTAGTCATTTGGAAACCACCATCTCCAACAAACAAGACAACTTCCTTATCTGGGTTAGCAATTTTAGCTCCAATTGCTGCTGGAATTCCAAATCCCATTGTTCCCAAACCACCTGAAGTCACTAACTGACGTTCATTTTGGTAGGGATAATACTGGGCTGTCCACATTTGGTGTTGACCAACATCTGTTACCACAATGGCATCTCCATTCGTCAATTCACCAATTCGTTCAATAACAGCTTGCGGTTGAACCACACGCTCTTTCTTATCATAAGAACGAACGCGGTTCTTGTCTTTAGTAACTTTTTCAATCCATTTTTCAGTATTGTTATGAACTGTTGGTTCGGCCAGCAACATTTGCAAGGCTTTCTTAGCATCTCCAACTACAGGAATATCTGCACTGATAATCTTGCCAATCTCGGCTGGGTCAATATCAATGTGAGCAACCTTAGCATTCTTAGCGAAAAGTCTTAGGATTCCCCGTCAAACGGTCATCAAAACGGCAACCAATACTAATCATAAAAGTCCGCTTCTGTCATGGCAATATTAGCTGCGAATGACCCGTGCATGCCTCCCATTCCAAGGAAGAGTGGGTGACTCGTTGCAATCGTTCCTTGTCCCAAAAAGACTGGTTACCACTGGAATTTGATAGCGTTCTGCAAATTCATTTAATTCTGCAGCTGCTTCAGCATAACTAATTCCACCACCAGCTAGCAAGACTGGCTTTTTTTAGCCTTGGATAATTGCTTCAAGATTTTCTTGATTTGCATATCATTTGGCTCAAGAGTTGGTTGATAGCTTGGTAGGTTCACTTCTGGTGAATAGATGAAGTCTGTTTCTAAAGCAGATACGTCTTTAGGTAGGTCAATGACGACTGGCCCTGGACGGCCTGTAGTTGCGATATGGACAGCTTCCGTAATGATACGCGGAATATCAGCTGTCTCACGAACTTGGTAATTGTACTTAGTGATTGGCATGGTAATTCCCACGATGTCTGCCTCCTGAAAGGCATCCTTTCCCAATCCCTGCTCTCGCCACCTGACCTGTAAAGACCAAAAGGGGAACGCTATCGCTCATGGCATCCGCAATCCCTGTAATGGCATTTGTTGCTCCCTGGTCCGCTAGTGACGACGGCAACACCCAACTTTCCAGTTGATTTGGCATAACCTTCAGCTTCATGCAGACAACCTTGCTCATGGCGTCCTAGAATGTGGCGAATGCCTTTAAAATTATATATCGCATCATAAAAAGGCAAGACTGCACCACCAGGATAACCAAAGATGGTATCAATTCCTAAATCACGAAGTGTTTCCAAAACTAGGTCCGACCCCGTCTTAGGAGATTCTAAACTGATTTTCTCCATTGTTCCCCTTTCTTTCCTCTTAAAAATAACTTGTTACTATCATACCACTTTTTCAAAATTTTTCAAGACAAAAGAAGAAATTTTCTGAATTTTCTATTTTAACGTTTATTTATGAATGTTATTTTTTTGTTTTTTTATTAAAAAAAGATAGCGATTTCATTTATTCAAAAGAAAAAAAGAACTGATTTCTCAGTCCTTCATTAATCTTATTCCACACTAAATAGGTATGGGTAAACAGGTTGTTGACCTTGGTGAATCTCTACTTCAACGTCTTCGAATTCTTCTGCGATTTCTTGGGCAATTTCATTGACAAGTTCTTCGCTTCCGTCTTCACCGACATAGAAGGTTACGATTTCACTATCTTCATCCAACATATGTTTCAATGTTTCTGTCAAGGTTTGGTGCATGTCAGGGTTTGACACGAGAATTTTCCCATCCACCATACCAAGATTATCGTTTTCATGGATTTCTAAGCCATCAATGGTTGTATCACGCACGGCTGTTGTGACGCTTCCGCTAACGACATCGCTAAGAGCAGCAGTCATACGCTCTTGGTTTTCTTCGATGGACTTGCTTGGATCAAAGGCAAGAAGACTTGTCAAACCTTGAGGAAGAGTACGAGCTTCCACCACTACTGCTGGTTGTTCCAAAACTTCTGCTGCAGATTGAGCTGCCATGAAGATATTCTTGTTGTTTGGCAGGAAGATGATGTTACGAGCGTTGACCTGTTCAACAGCCTTGATAAAGTCTTCTGTTGAAGGGTTCATGGTTTGACCGCCTTCGATAACATAATCCACACCTTGAGAACGGAAGATATCTGCTAGACCTTTACCAGCCACCACAGCAATCAAAGCATACTCTTTTTCTTCAGCTGGTTTGCTAACTTGAGCAGCTTCTTTCTCAACCTGTGCTTCGTGTTGGTTACGCATATTGTCAACTTTTACCTTGACCAAGCTACCATATTTGAGACCTTCTTGCATAACAAGTCCTGGATCTTCTGTATGGACATGGACTTTGACGATTTCATCATCATTGACAACGAGGAGAGAATCTCCAAGTTCATTCAAGTAGTTACGGAATTCATCGTAGTCAAAATCTTTAGCATAGGTTGGACCTTGCTTAAGAGCTACCATGATTTCAGTACAGTAACCAAAGGTGATGTCCTCAGTCGCTACATGACCAGCCACAGACTTATGGTGCTCTGCATTGATCATTTCACTCATGTTGGCTGGAGTCGCTACAAAGTCCTCAGATGCAATATATTCGCCAGTAAGGGCTGAAAGGAAACCTTCGTAGATAAAGACCAGTCCTTGACCACCTGAGTCCACAACGCCAACTTCTTTCAATACTGGAAGCATGTCTGGCGTTTTTAGCTAGAGCTGTTTTTAGCACCTTCCAAGGCTGCGCGCATGACTTCAACAGCGTCATCTGTTTGCTCAGCTTTTTTTCTTAGCACCGATAGCAGCACCCACGAGAAACTGTCAAAAATCGTTCCTTCAACTGGTTTCATAACTGCCTTTATAGGCAACTTCCACACCTGATTGGAAGGCAAGGGCCAAGTCTTGACCTGTTAACTCGTCTTTATCCTTGATGGCTTGTGAAAATCCACGGAAAAGCTGAGACGTAATAACGCCTGAGTTCCCACGCGCACCCATCAAAAGCCCTTTAGCAAGAATGCTCGCTACCTCTCCAACTGTAGAAGCTGGTTTGTCTGCAACTTCTTTTGGCTCCATTTTCAATGGTCATTCCCATATTTGTACCCAGTATCTCCATCTGGAACTGGAAAAGACGTTTAATGAATTGACATATTCAGCTTGCTTATTCAAGCGAGTTGATGCAGCCTGCACCATTTCTTGAAATAAGCTAGTAGTAATTTTTTTGACACGGTTATTCTCCCTACAACTTTGATATTTTTGAATGTAGACATTTACAGTCTGAGCAGTAATTCCAAGTTGGTTTTTCCAAACTAAAAACGAACACGCTCTTGAATGTTTTTTTGACACTTCGCTAATCTTTGTTCCGTAGCTCAACACGGTATATACATCAACTGCAATACTGCCATCTTCGGCTCGCTTTTACGACGACACCTTTGAGAATAATTTTCCTTACCTAGAAGGGCTTGGAAATTATCTTTGAGGGCATTTTTACTAGCCATACCGACCACACCAAAAATCTCAGTTGTTGCTCCACCTACGACGGTTGCAATCACTTCATCTGTTAGTTCGATTTGACCATCTTTTGTATTAATTTTTACAGTCATCCTTTTTACCTCAACTAGTTGATACTCTATTTTATCATATTTCAGCCCAAGTGTAAAAGCAGAATACTGTATCAGCGGATATTTACTCCGTTTTTCAAATGATTTTATACCCACAATAAAAGAAAAAAGACCCTAAGGTCTCCTTACTTTTATTATTAAACGCGTTCAACTTTACCTGATTTCAAAGCACGAGCTGAAGCCCAAACTTTTTTAGGTTTACCATCGATAAGAACAGTAACTTTTTGAAGGTTTGGTTTTACGGCACGTTTTGTTTGGTTCATCGCGTGTGAACGGTTGTTTCCTGATACAGTCTTACGACCTGTAAAGTAACATACTTTAGCCATTGTGTTTTCCTCCTATTAGATCTAATATAGCGGATGTGCTAGCACCACATACCGTACTATGTTATCACACTTTCTTCATTTTTGCAAGGGAATTGGAAGATTTTTTTATTTAACGTAGACAATTCCCAACTTCCCAAAAGCCACATCTCCACGGATAATCAAGGTTTTGCTGGTTGGGGCTAGAGAAGTATCTGCCTTGGCTACACCACAGAAAGTTTCCACCTTTCAAATCAACTCTCCAATGTTGAGGGAACATAGATAACTGCATTGCCAAAACCAACTTCCACTTTCAGGGTTGCAGTATCTCCTAAACATCTCTGCATTGTCATAATATATCTTGGCATTCCCAAAACCAACTTCAACTTGATCTTCTACCAATTCTTGGTTTTGCTTGTAGAAAGTCCCAGTCCCAAAAGCGACTTCCTTATCTGTAAGAATGGTCTTTTCACCATCATACCACCATTTTTTTCCATTCCAAGTTCTGTTAGAATGAGTGAGTGCACTGACACCCATTACGATTAAAATACTAGCCCAAAATAAAGACTGATTTGGAATCGGTAAAATATCATAAAAGTGGTTAGCAATCATTAAGGCTACTAGAGCTGTAAAAGAGGCTGAAGTTAAGTGACGACGCAACAAAGCTCCAACTGATTGATAGGCAAAAAATCCAATACCAATCAAGGGAAAAATTTGCCCTCCCAGAAAAGGGATTCCAAAATTCCCCTGCAATAATACTAAAGCCGCCAAAATAAGCAACACAATACCAAATGCTTTCTTTTTCATGTTCTTACCTCATGTTTCTTAGATTTTCTTTTAGGAGGGATTGGTAATGTCGTGAGACATGAACCTCCTTATGAGTCTGATAAAAGGAAATGGTGCCCGTTCCTGAAAAGGACTTGTCCACCGAATAGACTTGCCGAATATTAGCGATCGTTGACTTGGATACCCGACTAAAATAACGGGGCAGGATAGCCTCTAACTCATAGAGTTTAAGCCGAACCTCGTAGGCATCTTTCTGAGTATGGGCATAAATTTTGTTCCCCTCTGTTTCAAAGAAGAGAATTTCCGACAAGTCCAGATAATATTCACCCGTCCCCTTGTAAAAAATCAATCGAGGAGACTTGGATTCTTGCAAGAGCCGCTGTAAATCCGCAATCTCATCTGTCAAAGCCGCTGCCTTGATGACAATTTCAGTTTCCTCTAAATTGCTGTCAATTTCGATTCGTAACTTCATTCCATCTCCTTTCTGACTCTACTATATCAAAGCTAAAATAAGAAAACAAGAGCAAAAAAGCAAGTGGTTACTTTAACCCCGTAAGTGGTTCTAGGATCACCTTAACTTACAGGTCAAAATAGAAAGAAAATCACACCCCACACAAGACCACAAATATAACCAACCACTACATCCTTGGGATAATGCACGCCACCTGAGATTCTCACGAGACCAAGGAGGGCTGACAAGACCAACAAGATAACCCCTACAGATAAACTAGCATGCAAGCAAGCCATGGAGATAATGGTTGCTGAAAAGACATGACGACTGGGCATAGACTGACCAGGACTATCTCTGTCAAGCAAGGGTTTAATAGTCCATTCCTCATAAGGCCTAGGAGCATTGATTTTCTTACGAAGAAGGGATAAAATCACAAAACCTGACGCAGGGATAAACACATAGATCAAGACCTGTTCCCCTAAGCCTTCTTGGAAATAGGTAGTGGCTAACAAGGTCAGATAAACTATAGGCATAACTACTGTCATAAACCGATTGAAAGCTCTTAACAAGCTCAGAAGAAAGGGCTTATTTTTAATGTTAGTAGCAATATGGTTATACCATTCTTGATAATTTTTCATATATTTTCTCATCACTTACTCACATTTTGCTTATAGGGAAGCACTTGTCTTCTAGTATAGTGCAGAAAAAGAAGGCCGTCAAGCCTTCTTTCGATTTATTCTTCTGCTTCATCTTCTGTAAACTGACTGTTGTAGAGGTCAGCGTAGAAACCAGCTTGCGCCATCAGCTCATCATGATTTCCTTGCTCGATGATATTGCCATCTTTCATGACAAGAATCAGATCAGCATTTCGGATGGTTGACAAGCGGTGGGCGATGACAAAGGAAGTTCTGCCTTCCATCAAACGATCCATAGCTTTCTGAATCAATTCCTCCGTCCGAGTATCAACAGAAGAAGTCGCCTCATCTAGGATTAGGAGTGGCGCATCTTTCAGCAAAGCACGAGCGATGGTCAAGAGTTGTTTTTGCCCGACAGACAAGGTTACCGTGTCGTCCAAGACGGTATCGTAACCATCTGGTAGGGTCATGATAAAGTGGTGAATCCCTACAGCCTTGCTGGCTTCAATCACGCGCTCATCACTAATACCCTTTTGGTTATAGATGAGATTGTCTCGGATAGTCCCTTCAAAGAGCCAGGTGTCCTGCAAGACCATTGAAAAGGCATCGTGTACTTCCGAACGCTTCATCTCCTTGGTATCCACACCATCGATACGGATACTTCCCTTATCAATCTCATAGAACTTCATCAGAAGATTGACAATGGTTGTCTTCCCAGCTCCGGTCGGTCCGACAATGGCAACCTTTTGACCTGCATGAGCAGTCGCAGAAAAGTCATGAATAATGGTTCGCTCTGGTGTATAACCAAAGGAGACTCGATCAAAGACCACTTGACCTTTCATATCGCTCAATTGTCTTTCTTTATGGGATTCGTCTTCCATTTCCTCTTCAGCTAGGAATTCGAAGACACGTCCCATGGCTGCACTAGCTTGCTGAAGACTAGTAATCCCTTGGGCAATTTGTGAAAGAGGCTGAGAAAAGATACGAACGTAGGCCATAAAGGCAACGATAATCCCGATACTGATGTGTCCATTTAAAGCCAAGGCTGCACCAACGATAATCACCAAGGCATAGCTAAAGTTCCCAATGAACATCATAATCGGCATCATAATCCCTGAAATAAATTGAGATTTCCAGATACTATCATACAGACGATGGTTTAATGTTGCAAACTCTTCTTTCGTGCTCTCGATAGCATTGTAACTGGTCACCACATTATGACCAGAGTACATTTCTTCCACATAGCCATTGACAGCTGCCAAATCCTGTTGCTGACTCTTAAAGAAGCCCTGGGATTTGCCCATAAAGACAGACACGAAAGCAAAACCGATAAGGGTTGACACAACCGTCACCAAGGCTAAAATCCAGTTCATCCCAAACATGGTTACCAAGACTGCTAAGACCAATAAACTAGATGAAAGAACTGTTCCCAGACTTTGATTGAGGGACTGGGCTGCAGTATCAACATCATTGGTCACACGAGACAAGGTATCTCCTTGAGAATGTCCATCAAAATATCTCAATGGTAGGCGATTAATTTTCTCTGCAATGGCTCTTCTCAAACGCTCTGAAAAACGTTGAATAGCTGTTGTAAACAGAAAGGCCTGCAAATAATTTGATAGAAATCCGATCACATAAATCACGGCCAAAAAACCACCAATAGCTGCAACCGCCGCGACATCCACACTTGTTTCTAGACCACTGGCAATAATATTGGTCATTTCCTTAATGCGTGTCGGCCCATATACAGTAATGATATTGGATACGATTGTTGCTAGAAAGGCTATCAGAAGGGCAAACTGGAGACCTGCAAGATAGGGTTTACTCTGTTTCCAAAGAGACATTTTTTTATTTTCCATGTTCCAATTCCTCCTTCGATAGTTGTGAATAGGCAATTTCTTGGTAAACTTCGTTATTAGCTAGAAGTTCCTTGTGGGTGCCTTGTCCCACGACTTTACCTTGATCCAAGACCAAAATCAAATCTGCATCCATAATCGTTGAAATACGCTGTGCGACAATGAGCTTGGTCATAGACTTGGTTTTCTCTGCTAACTCTTGGCGTAGGACACGGTCTGTCTTGTAGTCCAAGGCTGAGAAGGAGTCATCAAAGATGAGAATTTCTGGCTTCCGAGCCAAGGCACGCGCAATGGCCAGACGCTGTCTTTGACCACCTGAGAAGTTGGTTCCTCCTTGGGCCACTTCTGACTCTAAGCCAGCTTCCTTGTCTTCGATAAAGTTCTTAGACTGGGCCAACTCCAAGGCTTGCCACATAGCCTGCTCACTAAGTGGTGATTCTTGACTCTGTCCAAAGTCTAAATTGCCCTTGACATCACCTGAAAAGAGAACCGCTTTCTGAGGAATATAACCAACCTTGTTGCGCAAATCTTCCAAGTCATAGTTTTGAACATTGACACCGTCCACCAGAATTTCTCCTTCTGATACATCGTAGAATCGTGGAATCAGATTGACCAGAGTTGATTTACCAGAACCTGTTGACCCAATAAAGGCCACTGTTTGACCAGCTTCTGCTCTAAAGCTAACATTCTCAATAACCGCCTCCGAATTTGCCGCATAGCGGAAGATTACATCCTTAAATTCGACCTGACCTTTGAGCTTTTCATCAGCCAGCTGCACTTGAGCAGGGTTTTGGATAGAAGAATACAAATCTAAAACTTGATTAATCCGCTTAGCAGAGACCATAGTTCGGGGAAGAACGATGAAGAGTGCTCCCATGAGAAGGAAGCCCATGACAACCTGCATGGCATAAGACATGAAAACAACCATGTCACTAAAGAGAGGCAGACGCGCTATCGGAGCAGCGTCGTTAATCACATAGGCCCCAATCCAGTAAATCGCCACACTCAAACCACTTGAAATCCCCATCATGATAGGGTTCAAAATAGCCATAAGACGGTTGACAAACAAATTCAAGCGTGTCAATTCATCATTTGTTGCTGCAAATTTGTCATTTTGGTAATCTTCAGCATTGTAGGCACGAACGACGCGAATACCTGTTAAACTTTCACGAGTGATACTGTTCAGTTTATCTGTCAGCCCCTGAATCAGGGATTGTTTTGGAAAGGCTAGCGTCATCAAAACAGTCGTCATCAAAACATTGACAATCACTGCCACAAGTACGGCCCAGAGCCAGTATTCTGAATGACCTAAAATCTTCCCAATAGCCCAGATAGCCATAATCGGACCACGCGTAACCACTTGCAAGCCCATGGTAATCAACATCTGAACCTGAGTAATGTCATTGGTGGTACGAATTAAGAGACTAGGAATAGAGAATTTCTTAATCTCTGTCTGTGAGTAATCCAAAACTCGGTTAAAAATGTCGCTTCTCAACCTACTAGTATAAGAAGCAGCTACTCTGGACGCAAAAAATCCAACTGCAACTGCAGACAAGAAGGCAAGAAAGGACATTCCCACCATCATACCTGCTGGCTGCCACAACTCATCCAAGTTTGTTCCCTGAGTTCCCAGTAAATCCGTGATTTTAGAGATATAGGTCGGCACTTCCAGCTCTAGATAGACCGAAAAGCAGGTAAAGAGAACGGCTAGTAAAATCATCCCCCATTCTTTTCTACTAATTCGTTTTGCTAATTTCTTCATTCTCTCCTCCTATTCCCTTGATATTTTCCTGTAGTTGACCAAGAACTTTCTCAAAAATCAGTAATTCATCTTTATCAATGTCTTCCATCAACTGCTTATCAATTCGTTCAAAAAAGGCCTTAACCTGCTTCATTTGAGAACGTGCTTTGTCCGTCAAACGAACAAATTTTGCCCGCTTATCGCTAGGACTCACCTCCAATTCCACCAAACCATTTTGCACCATACGCTTGACCAAGTTACTAGCAACAGACTTGGTAATATTGAGTTCCTTCTCAATATCTTTAATCAAGACCAAGTCTTGGTTTTTCTCACGATTATCCAAAAAACGCACAACCTGACCTTGAGGCCCACCCATAAATTCAATACCACAACGTTTGGCTTCCTTTTGTACCATCAAATGAATCTGGTGACCAAAACGCTTAAAGACTAACATCGGTTTATCCATACTAACTCCTTTTTAACTATCACATTTAGTTCTCCTAGGAACTAAATAAGTTTTCATGAGAACTATTTTACCATTTTGAAAAGAGATGTCAAGAAAAAGTTTCCTAGAGAACTATTTTCTTGATTCAAAACATCCCAAGTGATTTTTTCACTTAGGATCATATTCTCTAGGTTAAATTAGAACCCATCTACGTTTGTGTAGATCTTTTGTACGTCTTCGTCGTCCTCAAGAACACTGTAAAGTTTTTCAAAGGTTTCAAGGTCATCGCCTGACAATTCCACTTCTGACTGAGGAATCATTTCCAATTCAGTAACTTGGAATTCTTCGACACCTGACTCACGAAGGGCAACGATAGCCTTGTGAAGGTCAGTTGGAGCTGTGTAAACTGTGATTGTCCCTTCTTCTGCTTCTACATCATCCACATCCACATCTGCTTCTAGCAATTGCTCAAAGACTGCATCCGCATCTTCACCTGCAAATACAATAACACCCTTGTTATCGAAGAGGTATGAAACCGAACCTGAAGCACCCATGTTTCCGCCATTTTTACCAAAAGCTGCACGGACATTGGCTGCTGTACGGTTGACGTTAGAAGTCAAAGTATCAACGATCAACATAGAACCATTTGGTCCAAAACCTTCGTAACGTCCTTCTGTAAAGGTTTCGTCTGTATTTCCTTTAGCCTTGTCCAAAGCCTTATCGATAACATGTTTTGGCACTTGGGCTTGTTTAGCACGGTCGATAACGAATTTCAAGGCTGAGTTTGATTCTGGATCTGGATCACCTTTTTTAGCTGCTACATAGATTTCTACACCAAATTTTGCATATACTTTAGAGTTAGCTCCATCTTTAGCCGTTTTCTTGGCTACGATATTGGCCCATTTACGTCCCATTAGGAATCTCCTTTTTTCACATTTTAATCTTTCTTATTATAACACAAGTTTTTTCGATTTTCACTAGAGGAAATGGATTTTATTTAGCAAATCAAGCTAGGATGGTACTTTTGTTGCCAAGATTTCCTTGCCTTCTTTTATCAAGGGGTGACGAAACAGTGAGAAATAAAGTTGGATAGTCATGGCAACCCAGATAAGGGGTTCGCAAAGGATAACTCCCTTATAGCCTGCCCAAGGAATAATCAAGACCACAAAAGCGATTTTTCCGATTAGTTCTATAAAGCTAGAAACCAGAGGAAGGACTTTTTGCCCCAAGCCCTGCAAAGCAATTGCGATAAATCAACAAGAGACTCAAAATAGGATAAAAGCTTGAACTGATTTGCAGATAGAGACTACCATTTTCTACCAGGTATCCATCCGTCGAACTTGCCAAGAAGGAAACCAAGGCTGGACTGGCAAAAAAGAGGAAGCTACAAACAAAAACTGCCCAGGATATACTTAAACGACTGCCGATTCGAAGACCTTGAACAATGCGGTCTGGTCGCTTAGCTCCTAGATTCTGAGAAGCAAAGGTCGTCATCGAAGCAGAAATAGCGGTCATAGGAAGAAGGGCGAAAGCCATAATCCGTCGAGCTGCCGTCTGGGCACTGATAATCACGGCACCAAAGGTATTAACAGAAGACTGTAAAATCACACTGCCGATAGACACAATTGAACTCATCAAGCCCATAGCCAAACCTTGCTCCAAGAGATCCACGTATAAAGCCTTGTTCCATTTGAAATGCTTGAGTTGAGGCAAAAGTTCTGGCACACTCTTACGGATATAGTAAAAAGCAGAGAACCGCTGATAAGCCTTGCGAAATGATGGTAGCAAGTCCCGCGGATTGAACTCCCAGATGCAGTTGCGTAATAAAATACAAATCCAGAACCACATTGACCAAGGCAGAAAAAATCAGAAAGCCAAGGGCAGCTAGACTGTCCCCAATAGACCGCAACAAGCCTGCAAAAAGATTATAGGCAAAGCTGACACCAACACAGGTCACAATCATAGAAATATATTGATAGGACTGGGGAAGGATTTCTGCAGGAGTATCTAAATATTGCAAGAGTGGATACAGACCGACAGATCCCAGCAGCATAACTACAATACTCAAAAGAGCACCTAAAATCCAGGTGGCTGCTACTGCCTCCTTGATTTTAGTGAAATTCCGAGCTCCATAATAACGGGCAATGACAATTCCCATGCCATTGCCAACACCAAGAGTAAAACCTACAATCAGGTCAAAAATCGCTGTCGTCGCTCCTACTGCAGCCAAGGATTCTTGACCAAGAAAACGCCCAACAATCAAGACATCAGCAGTATTATAGAGCTGTTGAAAAATATTGGATAGCAAGATTGGGAAGGCAAAACTCAAAAGCGAGGGAAGAATCGGACCATGAATCAGATCCACTGTTCGTTTTTTATTCATAAGGCTATTATATCAGCTTTCTAGAGGAGCGACAAGAAACAGCAAACTATAGGCAATCTGAAATCTTGAACAAAGAATCGAAAAAGCAGTGGATTTTCTCCACTACTTTAACAGCTTATTCTTCAATTTCGATTTCAAGTTCATCGCCTAGGTCAAGAGTTACTTCTTCATTCACAGAATCTGCTTGAACTGCTTCATCTTTTTTGGTTTCAACACCTTCTACAGAAGCTTCTTCCCCATCAATCAAACCAAATTGAACACGGACTTGATGATCGATTTCATCAAAGACTTCTGGGTGATCTGCCAAGAATTTCTTAGCATTTTCAGAACCCTGCCCGATTTTCTCATCCTTGTAAGAGTACCAAGCTCCTGCTTTTTTGATGATATCCAAATCGCTTGCGATCTTCAACAGTTCACCAGTCTTAGAAATCCCTTCTCCGTACATGATTTCAACGAAAGCTTCTTTAAATGGTGGAGCCACCTTGTTTTTCACGACCTTAATCTTGGTTTCCTTACCGACATTGGTATCTTTTTGGTCACCCGTTCCCTTGATTTGTGTGCTTCCACGAACATCCAAACGTACTGAAGCATAGAATTTCAAAGCACGTCCACCAGGAGTTGTTTCTGGATTTCCAAACATAACCCCAACTTTTTCACGCAATTGGTTGATAAAGATGGCAATTGTTTTGGTTTTATTAATAGAAGCACCAAGTTTACGCATGGCCTGGCTCATCATACGAGCCTGCAAACCAACGTGGCTATCACCGATATCTCCATCAATTTCCGCACGAGGGACAAGGGCTGCAACTGAGTCGACCACGACAAGATCTACAGCACCTGAATCAATCAATTTTCCTGCAATCTCAAGACCTTGCTCTCCTGAGTCTGGTTGGGACAAGAGCAATTCGTCAATGTTGACACCAAGGGCTGCAGCATAAGCTGGATCGAGGGCATGTTCCGCATCGATAAAGGCTGCAATCCCACCTTCTTTTTGCGCTTGCGCAACTGCATGAAGGGCAACCGTTGTCTTACCAGATGACTCTGGTCCATAGATTTCGATGATACGTCCCTTAGGATAACCACCTGAACCAAGGGCAATGTCAAGCGCCAAGGAACCTGAGCTCATCACTTGCACCTTTTGCTCGGCACGTTCACCCAAACGCATGATTGATCCTTTACCAAAGTCTTTCTCAATCAATTTGAGAGCGTCATTCAAGGCCTTTTCACGTTCTGCCCCAAATTTTTTTGAAATTTCTTCTAATTTTTTTGGTTTTTTCGCCATTCTATTCTCCTACATTCTAATGGTCCTCAGACCTATCTACTATTATATCAAAAGTTGGTTACTTAATAAAGCCTTGCGAACTAGGTTAAAGGCATGCATAACCGCAATGTGACGTACATCCGCTCGACTTCTGCCTCCAATATTCACCTTGATGACTTCAGTTTCATGCTCCTGTGCCAAGCCTATGAAGACTGTCCCAGCTGGGTGCCCTTCTAGGCTATCTGGTCCTGCCACTCCAGTCAAACTAAGGCCAAAATCAGACTGGGTCTTGATTCGTGCCTGCTCAGCCATCTTCTGAGCTGTAAATACAGACACAACACCATGTTCTTCCAAATCTTTGGCAGGAATATCTAACATCTTTGATTTTTCCTCCAAGCTATAGGTTACAAAACCACCCTTAAATATACTTGAAGCACCCGAAAAATCCGCTACCCTAGCTTGGAAAAGACCAGCCGTCAAACTCTCTGCAGCTGTGATAGTTTTCCCTTGTTTTTTCAGTTCTTCTACCGCAATGCTAGCCAAGCTAGTCCCCTCTCCATAACCATAACAAAGGTCTCGTAAAGAAAGGCCTTCAAAAGTTTGGCGATTCAAGATTTGATGTTCCAAGATATCCAGCACTTGATTCGCCTCTTCTTGACTGCTAGCCTTGTTGACAATCGCAGTGTCACCTCTCCTGTCTTGGCATAAGGTGCCAAGGTCGGATCTGTTTGATTGTCAATCAAATCAGCCAAAATGGTCACCAGCTGACTTTCGCCAATTCCAAAGAAACGAAGAACTCGGGAATACAGCTTGCTCCCTGTCATCAACTTGGGTAGAAGTTGATTTAAGACCATGGGTTTCAATTCACTTGGTGGACCTGGAAGGACGACGTAGGTCACTCCTTCGGCCTCTAACATCCCCCCCACAGCCAGTCCTGTTTCGTTGGGCAGCGGAGTCGCTCCTTCTACAAGTTGAGCTTGTCTTTCGTTATTCGGTGTTCGGGCATAGTCCGGTCTCTGTGCAAAAAATACATCCAATTTCGCCTGCGCCTGAGGATCAAAAACTAATTCTTTCCCTAAAAATTTAGCCAGAGTTTGTTTGGTCAAATCGTCCTCAGTTGGCCCCAAACCACCTGTCAAAATCACCAGACTGCTACGTTGACTAGCAATCTCAAGCAGGGATAAGAGACGAGCTTCATTGTCTCCTACAGCCGTCTGAAAATATACATCTACCCCAATCTCTGCTAATTTTTCCGATAAAAACTGGGCATTAGTGTTGACAATCTGTCCTGTCAAAATCTCTGTTCCAACAGCAATGATTTCTGCTTTCATGTTTCCTCCTACCTATCTATTCGTATTTTTTTGAAAAAATCGCAGGAAATTTCCCACGATTGATTTTTTTATTTATAGTAAGAAAGTTAATTGTCTTCGTCACCAACAGGTGTTCGTCCAAATAAATCTTCAAATAAGACAACATTTGTTTCAAGCTGAGTAACTTCTTCTTGTCCCAAAGAACGTCTCAAAAGATTCTGCATTTCCAACATATGCTTCTAGTAAACAATCTGGTAAGAAATGCCTTGCAACATCTCCCTTCACCCTTCAACTGTTGTGTTTCAATGGTGTTAAATGAATCTTTGTAGCCCAATAAGCTTGGAATACTTTTTGCAGATAAATCGATATTAGTCTGCATATTAGTACTTAGGGCTTTTAAGATAGACTGATAGTGACTGACACTATTTAAACTAAGAACTTTTTCAACAACTTTTTGAATGACTTCACGCTGACGCTTCTGACGTCCGTAGTCTCCTTCTGGATCTTGATAACGCATGCGTGAATAAACAAGCGCTTCTTCTCCATTTATTGTCTGTTCTCCAACGCCGATAGAAATGGTGTTAAATTCTTCTTGATCACTGATAGAAATAGGGAAACCTAGTGTGTTATTGACCGTAATTCCACCCACTGCATCGACCAATTGTTGCAAGCCTTGCATGTTAACCATAATATAGCGATCAATGTGGATATTCATCATCTTTTGAATTGTTTCTATAGCAAGTTCTGCTCCACCACCAGCATAGGCAGCGTTTAGCTTCGCTTCTTCAATACTACCATCTTTATGTTGAATTTTAGTCAGGATATCACGTTCCAAACTCAACATCATGGTTTTCTTTGTGTGAGGATTGACAGTCAGCAAAATCATACTGTCACTATTTCCAGCCCACTGATCTGTACGCTCTATATTCCCAGTATCAACCCCCATTAACAGAATTGTCAAAGGTTCAGTTGCTTCGATAACCTTGGTTTCTTCTCCTATTTTTTTATAGGTTTTTGCCAAAGTCTCTGTACCTTGCTGATAAATAGTATACGCAAAAACACCGACACCCAAAACTGTCACAGCTAGAAAAGCTAGCACCATTCCAATAATTTTTTTAACCATATTTCTACTAATCTATCAGTTTACCCATCAAGTAAACATCGATAAATTTCCCTTCTTCTATATATGCCCCACGCTCTTGGCGACCTTCAATTACAAAGCCATGCTTTTGATACAGATGAACTGCTGCTTGATTACGAGTTTGGACAGTCAGTTGGAGACGACGCAGAATGCCACTTGCTTGTGCCCACTCTATGACTTCTTCAAGCAACAAATTTCCCAGTCCATTATTCCAATATTTCTTACCAATCACAATAAAGAGATCTCCAATATGACGAACTCTCTTACGTTGATCAGCTGTGATATTTACAATACCAGCAATTTTATCATTCAGTAAGGCAAGTAAAGTGATTTGATTTTCTGAGTGAGTCTGTTTATCCAAAAACAACTCCATATCAGTATCTGTCAATAGAATGCCTTCCCCGTCCAGACTGGTAAAATCTGTCTCCAAACTCACACAATTTAAAAAGGACACTAATTCAGCCGCATCTTTAGACTCTGCTTCCCTAATGAGCAATTCATACTCCATGTTGAAGCTCCTCTAAGAGTTTTTCTGCGCGCAAACCCTTTGCTTGGAAATGTAATCTGCGACCGTCTTCTTCTTTTAAAATTTCCAATTCTAAATAAGTATCTGGCAAGGCATCACCTAAAAGATGGCCCCACTCAATAACAGTCACTCCACCACCAAAGAGAAACTCATCCAAGTCGATAGAATCAGCATCCCCCCTCAATACGATAAACATCTAAATGGTAAAGGGGAAGACGACCTTCATACTCTCTTACGATAGTGTAGGTTGGACTCTTAATCATCTGAGAAATCTGTAATCCCTTAGCAAGGCCTTTTGTAAAGGTCGTTTTACCTGCGCCCAGTTCTCCAGTTAAGATTAAAACATCATTCTTTTCTAATAGATGACCCAAACGCTCCCCTAAGGCTTGTAGCTCTTCTTCATTTTTTGTGTACATATTCTTATTATACCAAAAACTTTTCTTTTGTGTCTATTTTCCTGCTAAACTTACCATCATAACATCCATAAAAACAAGCTTTCTCTAAAAGAAAATGAGCGTAGCAATGACCAATACAAGATCTCGGAAAATATGACCATAAAAGGAAACTTCCTTTTTAACAGAATTTGGGACAAGATAGGCTGCAAAAAACAAACCCAGTCCAATATAAATCAGAAGAGAGACAATGGTCATTGGATTTCTTAAGAAGAGAAGTGTTGCTAAAATAGTCACCAACACCGTCTTTTTTCTATCTAGCATAGCAAACAAATCGCGCATGTATTTTTTCAAGGGCAAAAAAATCAGCAAATCTAGTCCAAATAGGAAAAAGAAGGATGGCAATAAAAAGTCAACTAATTCTTGCTGCAACGTATTTTTGATGAACAAGTTATCTGACAGGACAAGAACAGCTCCTAACAAATTAATTAAGAGTAACATACTGTAAAAAAGCTTCACTGACTGCTTACTGGCTAGGACACTATGGACTTCTTGCTTACGGGTATAAAGATAATTTACTCCAGCACAGATTCCTGAAACGAAGACCATACTTCCGATGAAAAAAGCTGTACTTTGTTTAAAGGACAAGATACATTCCTTCCATAGGAAACAGCTACTCAAACTGATTTGAATTAAAGCTAACAAAAATAAGATTCTCATTGATTTCATCTTTTCTCTCCCCTCCTACCAATCATTATACTCGGAGAAAAGAGAGAACTGTTTCCAATCTTCTCAAATGTCTCTTTTAGACGCCAAACAAACACGAGAGGCTAAACTTGAAATCAAAAAACGCACCATATCAAAAACTAAAAAGTTTGATATCATGCGTCATGTCTTAAACTAATTGACTATACTTTCTATTCAAATGAGCTTTCAACCAATTGATTGAGCCAATCCACTCTTAAAACCAAAGAGCAATTTCTCGCTTAGCTGACTCTTCTGAATCTGAACCATGTACAACATTTTGGATAACCTCATTTTCACCAGCCGCTTTTGCAAAATCACCTCGAATCGTTCCTGGTAAAGCTTCTTCTGGACGAGTTGCACCCATCATGGTCCGCCAAGTTTCGATTACTTTGGGACCAGAGATGATACCTACAAGAATCGGTCCTGAAGTCATGAATTCACGAATCGGTGGGTAAAAACTCTGATCAACCAAGTCCTGATAGTGCTGGTCAATCAACTCTTCTGAAAGCTGTGAACGCAGCTCCAATTTTTCGATTGTAAATCCATGTTGTTCGATGCGTTTCAACACTTCACCCACTAATCCTCTTTTTACACCGTCTGGTTTAATGATAAAAGAATGTTTGTTCCATACCTGTCTCCTTTGTCAGCTTCTTTCTTTTATACTCTTCGAAAATCTCTTCAAACCACGTCAACGTCGCCTTGCCGTAGGTATGGTTACTGACTTCGTCAGTTCTATCTACAACCTCAAAGCAGTGCTTTGAGCAACCTGCGACTAGTTTCCTAGTTTGCTCTTTGATTTTCATTGAGTATTATTTTACCATATTTCATGGAAAAATGGAGAAAGTTTTCAGAAAAGAGAAAGAGAACCCGAAGGCTCTCTCATTCTCTCTTATTCTACTGTTTCTTCCACAGTTTCAACGGTAGTATCCACAACTACTTCTGTTGTTTCTTCGTTTCCTTCTTCCTCTACTGGAGGATTAAGGTATTCTTCTTCGTTGATAGCATGTGGTTCAAGGTTACGGTAACGGGCCATACCAGTACCTGCTGGGATGATCTTACCGATGATAACATTTTCTTTAAGTCCAAGGAGATGGTCTTTCTTACCACGGATAGCTGCGTCAGTAAGGACACGAGTTGTTTCCTGGAAGGAAGCCGCTGACAAGAAACTGTTGGTTTCAAGTGAGGCTTTGGTAATTCCCATAAGGACTGGACGACCAGTTGCTGGAACTCCACCTGCGATAAGGACATCTTTATTGGCATCTGTAAAGTCATTGATATCCATGAGAGTCCCCATAAGAAGATCTGTGTCACCTGGATCCATGACACGGACTTTACGGATCATTTGACGAACCATTACCTCGATGTGTTTGTCACCGATTTCTACCCCTTGGCTACGGTAAACTTTTTGTACTTCACCGAGAAGGTAAGTTTCAACTGACAAGACATCACGAACTGCAAGGAGACGTTTGGTTGGATAGAACCTTCTGTAAGAGCAGCACCACGCGCTACTTGGTCCCCAACTTCGACACGCATACGAGCTGTAAATGGAACGACATATTCACCTTCGCCAGTTTCACCCTTAACAAAGACTTTCTTAGTACGAGTTGATGCATCTTCTTCGATAGCTGTAACTTGTCCTTTAACCTCTGTGATAACCGCTTCCCCTTTAGGATTGCGGGCTTCAAAGATTTCTTGGACACGAGGAAGACCCTGAGTGATATCGGTATTTGAGGCAACCCCACCCGTGTGGAAGGTACGCATTGTAAGCTGTGTACCAGGTTCCCCGATAGATTGGGCAGCGATTGTACCAACTGCTTCACCAACTTCAACCGCATCACCAGTCGCCAAGTTGATACCATAACAGTGACGGCAGACACCGTGACGAGTGTTACATGTAAATACGGAACGGATAGTCACTTCTTCCACACCAGCATTAACAATTTCACGCGCCTTGTCTTCTGTAATCAACTCATTTGGACCAATGATAACTGCACCAGTTTCTGGATGTTTAACAGTTTTCTTAGTGTAACGACCGTTGAGACGTTCTTCGAGAGACTCGATCATCTCTTTTCCTTCTGCGATAGAACGAATCAAGAGACCACGATCTGTTCCACAGTCGTCCTCACGGATGATAACGTCTTGGGCAACGTCAACCAAACGACGAGTCAAGTAACCTGAGTCGGCTGTCTTAAGGGCCGTATCGGTCATACCTTTACGGGCACCGTGAGTTGAGAAGAACATTTCGAGTACTGACAAACCTTCGCGGAAGTTTGAAAGGATTGGCAATTCCATGATACGTCCGTTCGGAGCAGCCATCAGACCACGCATACCGGCAAGCTGTGAGAAGTTTGAGATGTTACCACGGGCTCCAGAGTCCATCATCATAACGATTGGGTTCTTAGGATCTTGGTTGGCAATCAAACGTTTCTCTAGTTTTTCACGGGCAGCACGCCATTCAGCTGTAACGGCATTGTAACGCTCGTCGTCTGTAATCATACCACGACGGAATTGTTTTGTGATTTGTTCTACACGTTTATGTGATTCTTCAATGATTTCAGCCTTGTCATCAACGACTGGGATATCGGCAATACCCACTGTCAATCCTGCAAGAGTTGAGTGGTGGTAACCGAGGTTCTTCATACGGTCAAGTAGGGCAGAAGTTTCTGTCGTACGGAAACGTTTGAAGATTTCAGCGATGATATTTCCAAGGTTTTTCTTCTTGAATGGAGGGTTAAGTTCGAGATTGCTGATAGCTTCCTTGATATCTCCACCAAGTGGCAAGAAGTATTTAGCCGGAACGCCTTCTGTCAAGTTGGCATTGTTTGGTTCTTGCAAGTATGGTAGACCCTCTGGCATGATGTCGTTGAAGAGGATTTTACCAACTGTTGTAAGCAAGACCTTGTGTTTTTGCTCTTCTGTCCAAGGTTTGTTGAGGCTATCTGTTGCGATACCAACACGTGAGTGAAGGTGAACATAACCATTACGGTAAGCCATAACCGCTTCGTCACGGTCTTTGAAGACCATTCCTTCACCTTCGCGACCAGCTTCTTCCATAGTCAAGTAGTAGTTACCCAAAACCATGTCCTGAGATGGAGTAACAACTGGTTTACCATCTTTCGGGTTCAAGATATGCTCAGCAGCGAGCATCAAGATACGAGCTTCTGCTTGGGCTTCTTCTGAAAGCGGTACGTGGATGGCCATTTGGTCCCCGTCAAAGTCGGCATTGTAGGCTTCACAGACAAGTGGGTGCAAGCGAAGGGCCTTACCATCAATCAAGACTGGCTCGAAGGCTTGGATACCCAAACGGTGAAGGGTCGGTGCGCGGTTGAGAAGTACTGGGTGTTCTTTGATCACTTCTTCAAGGATATCCCAGATACGCTCATCTCCACGTTCCACCAAGCGTTTAGCTGCTTTGACATTTTGCACAATATCACGCGCAACGATTTCACGCATAACGAATGGTTTAAAGAGCTCGATTGCCATTTCACGTGGCACACCACATTGGTACATCTTAAGAGTTGGACCAACGGCGATAACTGAACGTCCTGAGAAGTCAACACGTTTACCAAGCAAGTTTTGACGGAAGCGTCCTTGTTTACCTTTAAGCATGTGGCTCAATGATTTAAGAGGACGGCTACCTGGTCCTGTGATTGGACGACCACGACGTCCATTGTCAATCAAAGCATCAACTGCTTCTTGAAGCATACGCTTCTCATTTTGAACGATGATACCTGGTGCATTCAACTCAAGCAAACGAGCCAAACGGTTGTTACGGTTGATAACACGACGGTAAAGGTCGTTCAAGTCAGATGAGGCAAAACGGCCACCATCCAACTGCAACATTGGACGAAGATCTGGTGGAATAACTGGAAGGATGTTGAGAATCATCCATTCAGGTTTGTTTCCAGACTTATAAAAGGCATCCAAAACATCCAAACGACGGATGGCTTTGACACGTTTTTGTCCAGTTGCTGTTTTCAACTCTTCTTTGAGTTCAGCAATTTCTTTTTCAAGATCTACTTGTTTCAAAAGGTCTTGGATGGCTTCGGCACCCATTTTGGCAACGAATGAGCCATAACCATACTCACGCAAGCGCTCACGGTATTCGCGCTCTGTCATGATAGACTTGTGCTCAAGTGGTGTATCCTTAGGATCAATCACCACATAAGCAGCAAAGTAGATAACTTCCTCGAGAGCACGAGGGCTCATATCAAGGGTCAAGCCCATACGGCTTGGAATCCCCTTGAAGTACCAGATATGAGATACAGGAGCTTTCAACTCGATGTGCCCCATACGCTCACGACGAACTTTCGTACGCGTTACTTCAACCCCACAGCGGTCACAAACAATTCCTCTGTAACGAATGCGTTTGTACTTACCACAAGCACATTCCCAGTCTTTGTAGGACCAAAGATAACTTCATCAAAGAGTCCTTCACGTTCTGGTTTCAAGGTACGGTAATTGATTGTTTCAGGTTTTTTGACTTCTCCATAAGACCATGAACGGACTTTACTTGGAGAAGCTAGGGTGATTTGCATACTTTTAAAACGATTTACATCAACCACTATTTCTTCCCTTTCTATTCTAAGTGAACTGCTTATTCTTGTTCAGCAGCTTCTTCTGTTGCTTCCGCTTTTTGTTGCTTTCTCAGCTTCTTCAGCTTCAAAAGGCTGCTTTTAGCCTCTTGAGCTGCTTTTTCACGGGCTTTTTTTCAAGGTCATCTACGTGGATGACATCTTCGTCCATTCCTTCATCCAAGTCGCGAAGTTCCACTTCTTGGTCATCTTCGTCAAGGACACGCATGTCAAGACCAAGAGATTGCAATTCTTTGACAAGAACTCGGAAGGATTCTGGAACACCTGGTTTTGGAATTGGTTTTCCTTTTGTAATAGCTTCATAGGCTTTCAAACGTCCGTTGATATCGTCAGACTTGTAAGTCAAGATTTCTTGAAGAACATTTGACGCACCGTAGGCTTCAAGAGCCCAAACCTCCATCTCACCGAAACGTTGTCCACCAAACTGAGCTTTACCTCCGAGTGGTTGTTGGGTAACAGTTGAGTAAGGTCCGACTGAACGAGCGTGCAATTTATCATCAACCATGTGGTGGAGTTTGATCATGTACATGACTCCGACAGAAACACGGTTATCAAACGGTTCCCCAGTACGTCCATCGTAAAGGATTGTTTTGGCATCGCTATCCATACCAGCTTCTTTAACAGTTGACCAAAGGTCTTCAGAACTTGCTCCGTCAAAGACAGGTGTTGCGATGTGAATACCAAGAGTACGAGCAGCCATACCAAGGTGGAGCTCCATAACCTGACCGATATTCATACGTGATGGCACCCCAAGTGGGTTCAACATGATATCGACTGGAGTTCCATCTGGAAGGTAAGGCATGTCTTCTACAGGAACGATACGAGAGACAACCCCTTTATTTCCGTGACGTCCGGCCATCTTATCTCCGACCTTGATCTTACGTTTTTGAGCGATGTAGACACGAACCAGCATGTTAACACCTGATTGCAACTCATCTCCATTTGCACGTGTAAAGATTTTAACATCACGAACGACACCATCGGCACCGTGTGGTACACGAAGAGAAGTATCACGCACTTCACGAGATTTATCTCCGAAGATAGCGTGCAAGAGACGTTCTTCAGCTGAAAGGTCTTTCTCACCCTTAGGTGTTACTTTACCTACAAGGATATCGCCTTCTTTAACCTCAGCACCGATACGGATAATACCCATTTCGTCAAGGTCTTTAAGGGCATCTTCACCAACGTTTGGAATTTCACGAGTGATTTCTTCAGGCCCAAGCTTTGTATCGCGTGTTTCTGATTCGTATTCTTCAAGGTGGACAGATGTATAGACATCGTCTTTCACCAAGCGTTCGCTCATGATAACAGCATCCTCGAAGTTGTAACCTTCCCAAGTCATGTAGGCAACGATTGGGTTTTGTCCAAGCGCCATTTCTCCATTTTCCATAGAAGGTCCGTCAGCGATGAAATCGCCTTTTTCAACGACATCGCCAACTTTTACGAGAGTGCGTTGGTTGTAAGCAGTACCTGAGTTTGAACGACGGAATTTTTGGATGTGGTAAACGTCCAATGAACCATCTTCACGACGAACTTCTACCTTGTCAGCATCTGCATAGGTAACTTTACCGTCATACTGAGCAATCACAGCAGCTCCTGAATCGTGGGCTGCCTGATATTCCATACCAGTACCAACGTAAGGTGCTTTTGGATTAATCAATGGCACAGCCTGACGTTGCATGTTGGCTCCCATGAGGGCACGGTTGGAGTCATCGTTTTCCAAGAAAGGAATACATGCTGTCGCAACGGCAACTACCTGTTTTGGTGATACGTCCATGTAGTCAACAACATTAGCTGGATACTCTTGGTTGACCCCTTGGTGACGTCCCATGACAACTTTCTCAGCAAATGTTCCATCTTCATTCAGACGAGAATTAGCCTGTGCTACAGTAAATTCATCTTCTTCATCGGCTGTCAACCAAACGATTTCGTTCGTAACAACACCTGTTTCACGGTCAACTTTACGGTATGGTGTTTGAACAAAACCATATTTGTTCAAGTGCCCGTAAGATGACAAGTTATTGATCAAACCGATGTTAGGTCCTTCAGGTGTCTCGATTGGACACATACGACCATAGTGAGTGTAGTGCACGTCACGTACTTCATATCCAGCACGGTCACGTGTCAAACCACCAGGTCCTAAGGCTGACAAACGGCGTTTGTGAGACAACTCAGAAAGTGGGTTGTGTTGGTCCATGAACTGTGACAACTGTGATGAACCAAAGAATTCTTTAACCGCAGCTGTTACAGGACGGATGTTGATGATTTGTTGTGGTGTCAAGACTTCGTTGTCCTGAACAGACATACGTTCACGGACATTACGTTCCATACGAGAAAGTCCAAGACGTACTTGGTTGGCAAGCAATTCACCAACGGCACGGATACGACGGTTTCCAAGGTGGTCGATATCATCTACACGGCCAAGTCCTTCAGCCAAGTTGAGGAAGTAGCTCATCTCAGCAAGGATATCTGCAGGAGTGACGATACGAACCTTGTCATCTGGATTAGCATTACCAATGATTGTTACGACGCGGTCTGGATCAGTTGGTGCAACAACCTTGAATTTTTGAAGAACAACTGGCTCAGTCACAACGGCTGCATCATTTGGAATGTAAACAATCTTGTTCAAATCACCATCCAAATGGCTCTCAATACTTTCAATCACGCTACGAGTCATGATTGTTCCAGCTTCTACCAAGATTTCTCCTGTTTCAGGGTCTACCAATGGCTCAGCAATAGTTTGGTTAAGCAAGCGTGTTTTAACATTGAGTTTTTTATTGATTTTGTAACGACCAACAGCTGCCAAGTCATAACGACGTGGGTCAAAGAAACGAGCCACAAGCAAGCTACGTGAACTTTCAGCAGTCTTAGGCTCACCTGGACGAAGGCGTTCGTAAATTTCTTTCAAAGCTTCGTCTGTACGAGAGTCCATTGGGTTCTTATGGATATCTTTTTCAACAGTGTTGCGAACCAATTCGCTATCACCAAAGATATCAAAGATTTCATCATCACCTGAGAAACCAAGAGCACGAACCAAGGTCGTAAATGGAATCTTACGAGTACGGTCGATACGAGTGTAGGCAATATCTTTTGAGTCGCTTTCAAGTTCCAACCAAGCTCCACGGTTAGGGATAACAGTTGAACCGTAACCCACTTTACCGTTTTTATCTACTTTGTCATTAAAGTAAACACCTGGCGAACGAACCAACTGCGAAACGATGATACGTTCACCACCATTGATGATGAAAGTGCCCATTTCTGTCATGATTGGGAAATCACCAAAGAAAACTTCTTGGGTCTTGATTTCGCCTGTTTCTTTATTAATCAAGCGGAAGGTTACAAAAATTGGTGCTGAGTAGCTAGCATCGTGAATACGAGCTTCTTCTAGCGTGTATTTTGGTCCCTTGATTTCATATCCAACAAATTCCAACTCCATTGTGTCTGTGAAGTTTGAAATTGGCAATACATCTTCAAACACTTCCTTAAGACCATGGTCTAGAAATCTTTGAATGAGTCAGTTTGAATTTCAATCAAATTTGGTAAGTCAAGAACTTCTTTGATTCTTGAAAAACTACGACGGGTACGATGTTTCCCGTATTGAACGTCATGTCCTGCCAAGATGATTCTCCTTTGTAAATAAGTTCCAAGCCTTGTCAATCAGGCTTTTCTAATCGTCATATGGTTTTAAAAACCCCTATCACCGTGTCCTCTTGATAAATTTTCAGAATCTTTAAGTCTTTGTTACAAGTACTCAAAATCCTGAAAAAAAGCACAAAAAGAGCAGCTAAATCTGACTTTTTCAGAAGATTTAACTGCTGTGAGTCTTGTCTGGACAATATTTCAGACAAAACCTACGACAAATGATTATTTACATTATATCCTATTTAGCTAGATTTTTCAAGGGGATTGACGATTTTTTGACAAAATCTTTTCCTATGAGAATTGGCATTCTACTGTCACTTTACAAACTTCATTTTCAGTTTAATAGTCCAAGAAAAATATAGTAAATTCAGATTGTCCTATTTTATCCTAGCCTATTTTTCTTGACTTTACTTGCTTTTTCTTTTAATATATATGTATAAATATATAAGGAGGTTTGTTATGGATATTTTGCTTTCTGAAACAGAACAAAATTTGCTAATGTTATTGGAAGAACTAGCCAAACACCAGGATTGGATACAAGATTCATCTTTATCAGAAAATCTGAATCTGTCAGCAGAAGAATTTCAAGAACACCTTGTTAAACTTGAGCAATTATTTCCAAACCTCCTTATTCGATCAAGAAAAAAAGGCATCCAATTACAGTTTGACCTCCAAAATAGCTTGGATCCTCAGATTGCAATCTTTGAACAATCTGCAACCTACTCTTTTTTGAACTGTCTGTTTTTCAAAGAGGGGCAATCACTTGACCAAATGTGCCAGACGTTTTCGACTAATCCAGAGCAAATTGAGGAAATCATCCATTGTCTCAACACTAAACTTCCCCAACACTATAATATCAGCATCCAGACTTCCCCTTTAAGCATGGAGGGAGCAGAAGAAGACATTCGCGCCTTTTATCTGGACTACTTTAGCCAAAGTTACAGCTTTCTTGATTGGCCCTTCTCTTCTATTTCTGAAGAAGCACTCACTCAGCTGATTCAGCTATTTTTAAACGCTCAACAAGTTTCACCCAACCTCAGCGGTCTACGGCAAATCAAATATACCCTAGCTATCAATCTAGAGCGTTTAAATAAGGGACATTTCATCGAAAATCCTACTCCTCTTTTAACCAGTCACTACAGCTCCCTCATGCAGATTCCCCAGTTTGAACAAGATATCAAAAAGCTGGCTAAAAAGCTCCATTTTGAACCGAAAAAGGAGACACTGGAACAGCTATTTTCAAACCCAATCAAATCTCTTCAAAGCACAAACAATCCTAACAATGGAACACTGGGTGATATCCATCACATTCAAAAATCCTACCGTTTATTGAGTCAAATTCTAGAAGAGCTGGCTAAAGAATTTCACCTACAGATTGAAAATCGCGAGGAATTGATTTGGCTCCTCCACTACACTACCCAAGCTGATTTCTTCCATTTACTCAACAATCAGTCTCTCGACAAACAGAAATCCCAGATTTTAAGCAATTATCAAGCAGAATTTCCAAAACTATTTGAAGTAAGTCAACACAAATTTCAATCTTATCTGACTGAGATGGGACTAAACAGTAAGCCAAGTAAGCAACAAGAGATGGTCTACACCTTCACTATCCAAGGGCATCGAATTTTAGTCCAACTGCTTCAAAAACTTCCCAAAATACGTGTTTTGGTCATTAGTCATCTGGATAACCATCACGCACAAAGCCTAATCGACACCCTAACTCACTATGGCAACAATCTCTATCTATTTGATTCTTGGGAAGAATCTACGATTTCTTTCTCGATTCTCAATCAAATTCCGCACGATATTGTTATCACTACCTTTCCTGTCACTAACTCTCCTAAACCAATTATCTACAATCGTAACTTCTCTACTTCAGAATTATTCCTCCATCTCCACCTTCTGGCTTCTCAAATTCATAAAGAAAGACT